>TARA_R110002050_G_scaffold92358_1_pt1 | contig 139220 bp, 124 predicted proteins | sample TARA_R110002050 | Tara Oceans TARA_R110002050 (sample SAMEA4396988) | marine metagenome | biome: Polar Biome; feature: [DCM] deep chlorophyll maximum layer (ENVO:01000326); material: water (ENVO:00002006), including particulate matter (ENVO:01000060) such as... | depth 25 m
TTGACCGTACTTGTGCGATGGTACGTGTGATAAACCTTAGTTTAAACGGTCTTTGGGGCGAAGTCTGCTGGATGGATACATTGATGAACCGTTTTTATACGGGTTGGCAAATCGAACTGCACCCGTAACGTGGGGTTCCTTACATCAGGGAGATTTCAGAGACAGAAAGTTTCGTGGTTTTGAAACTACTTGAGGAGAAGCAAGAAATCATTTCCAAACAGCAGCTTATAACTGGAGCATCTCAGCATTTGTTGTTTGAACTCTAGGGGTAGTGCCCCTTTTTTGTTCGTTTCAGTATTTTGAAAGGTAAAACCTGGTCAGTGCATAGACATGGCCGAATAGTTTAAGAAAAGTTTCACCCCTAAACCTCCCTCAGATCCATATCCCGAAAATCAGGACAGACTGTAAACCTCTCAATCCATACGGCTCTTATCATGCAGTCAATTTTTCAGGTTGACTGACAACCTAAACCCCAGCGATAAAATTTTAGATGTCTTTTCCACACTCACTTCAACCATGGAACAGTTTTTACTTTGCTTCGGCTGAAATGTTTGTACTTGTAGAATATCCATTTTATCATTCAATGGGGGCAGGTGGTATAAGAAGGAGTCCAAACATAAGAGCATTTTTTTTTGAAAGTTTGTAACATTCGGTACAACCTAAGCGCAACGACTCCCGTATTTTTAACCAATAAACTATAATAAAAAAAACGAAGTCAGCTATGATCCGAAACCTTCACCCTCCGAAGATCTGGAGAATCCCTGTTATCATAGTCCTGGGAATATTTGCCGGTCTTTTTGTCCTGTCCGTTTACCTATCAAAAGCGCATTCCTATCTGTCCGACGATTCCAAAACCTGTGTCAACTGTCACATCATGGCGCCTCAGTATGCCACCTGGAATCACAGTTCGCACCGCGAAGTAACCAATTGCAATAGTTGCCATGTTCCACACGACAACTTTTTCAACACGTATTATTTCAAGGCGAAAGATGGGTTACGCCACGCCACGGTTTTCACCTTGCGAAACGAGCCCCAGGTTATTTTCATTAAGGAAGAAGGCGCCGAAGTGGTACACCAAAACTGCGTTCGCTGCCACGAAAATCAACTGATGGATGCGCAGCATAGCAGCTACATTGCCAACTACGAAGCGCACCGGACTGACAGGAAGTGCTGGGAGTGTCATCGCGAAGTTCCGCACGGACGGGTTAATAGCTTATCGAGCACACCCTATGCTCGTGTTCCGCTGCCAGAAAGCCCTGTACCCGACTGGATTAAAAATTTAAATAACAACGATTAAAAAACCATATCACATGAAACCATTGAAGACGACCATTGAAAAAAAACCGATTTTAGGCTGGCTACTTTTTTTCGCCACCTTACTTGTTGTTTTTGTTTTGGGGCTGCTGGCCTCATCCATTATGGAACGCAGGGCCGAAGCCAGCTTTGTAAATGTTCCGAAAGTCAAGTTATCGGAGTTTGAACCGCGCAACGAAGTGTGGGGCGAAAACTTTCCCCGCGAGTTTCAGTCGTATTACCAAACCGCCGACAGCAATTTCCAAAGTAAATACAACGGTAACGCCATGATCGACATGCTGGAGGTTGACCCGCGCATGGTCGTGCTGTGGGCCGGCTACGGATTTTCGAAAGATTATAACCAAGGGCGCGGCCACTACTACGCCATTGAAGATATTCATAACACCTTGCGAACAGGAGCCCCAACCAACGAAAACGAAGGTCCCATGCCATCCACCTGCTGGACCTGTAAAAGCCCCGATGTTCCGCGCGTGATGCAGGAAGAAGGGGTTGCCGAGTTTTATAAAGGGAAATGGGCCAGGCTGGGTGCTGAGGTAGTCAACCCCATTGGCTGCGCCGATTGCCACGATCCAGAAACCATGAACCTAAGAGTAACCCGACCTGCCTTGGTGGAAGCCTTCGAAAACATGGGTAAGGATGTGAACAAAGCTTCGCACCAGGAAATGCGGTCGCTGGTTTGCGCCCAGTGCCATGTGGAATATTATTTCGACAAGGACAAAGTGGAAGGCGCACAATACCTGACCTTTCCCTGGCACAATGGGATGACTGTTGAAGGAGCCGAAGAATATTACGATGCCATCGACTTTAGCGACTGGACCCATTCAATAAGCAAAGCGCCCATGTTGAAAGCCCAACACCCGGGGTACGAAATCTACATGCAGGGCATCCATGCCGAACGCGGTGTATCATGTGCCGATTGCCACATGCCTTACAAGTCTGAAGGCGGACAGAAATTCACTGATCATCACATCCAATCGCCGTTAAACAATGTGGCCAACTCCTGCCAGGTTTGTCACCGCGAAGAAACAGCAAGCTTGATCAAAAACGTGTTTGACCGTCAGGATAAAGTCATTGAAAATCGCGACAAGCTGGAAGAACTGCTGGTCCGCGCTCACCTGGAAGCCCAAAAGGCTTGGCAACTGGGAGCTACAGAAGATGAAATGAAGGAAGTGCTGATGGGCATCCGTCATGCGCAATGGCGCTGGGATTATGCGGCGGCCAGCCACGGCGGCTCGTTCCACGCTCCGCTCGAAACCAGCCGGATCATTTCAACAGGAATCGACATTGCGCAGGAAACACGCATCAAGCTGTCGCGCATCCTGGCTTCGAAAGGATTCATCGAGGAACTGCCCTACCCCGACATTTCAACAAAAGCCAAAGCACAGGCATTTATTGGCCTCGACATGGCTACCTTAAACCAGGAGAAGGAAGAATTTCTGGAAACCGTTGTTCCCGAATGGCTCAAAAAAGCACAGGAACGTGAAGAGTCGTGGGATGTTGTTCGTCAATAAAAGCAGAACAAAATGAAGATACGTTTAACCGGCAGCTTGCTGCTACTTTTTATGTTGTCCACTACCTTAAGCTATGCCCAATTTTCGCTGAGCGGAGAATTCAGGCCACGCACCGAACTGAGCCACGGCTACAAAAGCCTGGCCGGAAGCGATCAGGATGCCTCCTTGTTTACGGCACAGCGCACCCGGCTCAATGCCTTGTATCAAACCGAGAAGGTCATCACCTTCTTATCGTTGCAGGATGTACGGACGTGGGGAAGCCAAGCCCAGTTGGTGGGCAATGAAGATTTTGCCACTTCGGTTCACCAGGCTTGGGCCGAAGTGTTCTTCTCACCCGAGTTCTCCTTAAAAGCCGGACGACAAGAGCTGGTGTACGACGACCACCGGATTTTTGGGAACGTTGGCTGGGCCCACCAGGCACGTTCGCACGATTTGGCTATTCTAAAATACCAAAGCGACGTCGACCTGCATGTTGGAATCGCCCACAACGAAAACAGCAATCCCGCTAACAACCTTTTTGATGGAGCCGATGCCTACAAAGACCTGCAATACGCCTGGTTTAGCAAACAATGGGACAAAGGCAGCTTGAGCTTACTGGTCCTTAACAATGGCATTCCTGAAAACACGCCTGACGGACAAGAGGTGAACTACAGTCAGACCATAGGCGGTCATGCCACCTATCCGCTGGGAAACTTCAAGCTGGCAGCCAACGCCTACCTGCAAACCGGAAAAACAGCCACCGGCGGCGACTTGAGCGCTTACAACCTGCTGCTGGAAGCCACCTGTCCGCGCGGCATTACCTGGGGTTACGAACGTCTGTCGGGAACAGGTTACGACGACGCGAAAAACAAATCGTTTAACCCGTTGTATGGCACCAATCACAAGTTTAACGGTTTCATGGATTATTTCTATGTGGGCAATCATTTCAACTCGGTTGGGTTGAACGACATCTACGCGAAATACAACTATTCCAAAGATAAACTGAGTTTGAATGCCCATTTGCATTACTTTTCTGCCGCGGCTGAAATTAACGCTGACGCATCCAACTACCTGGGAACGGAACTGGACTTGGGAGCCGGATGGAAAATCAGCCCCGAAGCGCAGATCAGCTGTGGTTTGTCGTGGCTTTTTGCAGGCGAAAGTATGGAAATCATCAAAGGAGGAGACCAATCGGCAAGCCACTACTGGAGTTGGCTCATGCTGAGCGTAACACCTAATTTTATTAAATGATTTCCACCTGTGTCCTATTGAGTCCGTCAATATTTGTCATTCATGGTCATTAGTTAATCATGAAGTTGTTTTGAACCGATCGTTGACAATAAAATGACCATGAATGACTTTTTAATGACATGACGTAAACTTGAAAATATTCAATATTTAATCACTGTTCTATGGAAAGAAATACCTGGCAAACGCCATGGTCGTATCGCGAGGGATGGATTATAGTTGGGGGATTGGCCATTTTAGGTGTCGTTTGGCAGGCGTTTCTGCCTGCGCTTGAAGCGCAAGTCCCACGCTGGCCCGGCAATCTGATCCTGGGCCTTGTTTTTATCATACTGCTGTTGGCCCTGCACTTCTTCTCTGCAAAGTCACTGATCAGTAAATGGTTGACATCGGTTCCTGCGGCGGTCACTTCGGCTGCCTTTTACTGTGGACTTGCCATCCTGATGGGCATCATACCTCAGGGACAAACGGGCGACTCAGCGCTCATCAACCTGCTGGGCTTGAACCGGCTGACGACATCCTGGATTTTTGTATTGGCCAATGTTTATTTTTTAAGCAGCCTGGGCTTGGCAACGCTAAAACGTTTGATTCCTTTCAAACTAAAAAACATGGGCTACATCCTGAACCACCTTGGACTTTGGATCGCACTGACATCAGCCGCCTTGGGAAGCAGCGACCTGCAACGTTTGTATATAAACTGCTATGAGGGACAGCCCGAGTGGCGCGCCACCAACCAGGCTGGACAGGTGGTTGAATTGCCGATAGCCATTGAGCTGACAGATTTCAAAATTGAAGAATATCCGCCCAAGCTCACCCTGATTGATAACACAACGGGCCGGGTGGTTGCCAAGGGGAAGAAAAACCAATATTTTTCGGTTGAAGATTCGCCGATCCAGTTGCTGGATTATCAGATTGACGTGGAGAAACTGCTCCAGTCGGCCGGGCTGATTGGCGAACGTTTTGAGCCGGTCAATGAGATGGGCTCGCCACCTGCCGCGAAAGTTATGGTGACGCATACACAATCCGGCGAGACGCAAACCGGCTGGGTGAGTTCGGGAAGTTTCATGCACCAGCCCTATGCCTTCAAACTGAACGAGCACTATTCGCTGGTTATGCTGCCCCCCGAACCTCAGAAGTTTCAATCCGACATCCGCATTGTGACTGAAGAAGGCCAGCAGATGCAAACCACCTTAGAGGTGAATCAACCCTTCAAATTAGGTGGCTGGAAACTTTATCAGCTGAGCTACGACAGCGAAAAAGGAAGATGGTCAACACTAAGTGTGATTGAACTGGTACGCGATCCCTGGATTCCGGTGGTTTACATGGGAATTTTCATGCTGCTGGCCGGCAGCCTGTTTTTATTTCGCGATGGGACAAACAAAAAGAAAGCACAACATGATGGGATGGATTAATTTCGAAATATTTGCGGCAATCAGCCTGCTTTGCTGGTTGGCCGGTGGCGGTTTTCTATTGCTGAAAACCACCAATCCGGCATTCAGAACTGTTGCTCCCACGATACTTGCACTGAGCGGCTTCATCAGCTTGCTGCTGTTTATCGTGTTGCTTTGGCTTAAAATTGACCGCCCACCCATGCGTACACTGGGTGAAACCCGCCTATGGTATGCTGCCTTGCTGGCATTGATTGGCATGGTCAGCTTCGTCCGATGGAAATACAAATGGTTGCTGGCTTACAGCCTATTTATGGGCGGCTTGTTTTTGGTGATCAACCTGCTTCACCCCGAAACCTACGACAAAAGCCTGATGCCTGCGCTGCAGAGTGTTTGGTTCATTCCGCACGTCATTGTTTACCTGTTTGCCTACGCCTTGCTGGCCGCCTCAAGCCTGGTCGCCATCAAAGCCATCTATCAGGATCACCACGGAAGAAACTGGCAACATCTTCCTGATTTGGCCGACAACTTTGTTTACCTTGGCTTTTCGTTTTTAACCATGGGACTGCTGTTTGGCGCGCTATGGGCCAAGGAAGCCTGGGGGCACTATTGGACCTGGGACCCGAAAGAAACCTGGGCGTTCATTAGCTGGACGGCTTATTTAATCTACATTCACTACCGGTACAAACACCTGAAAAAACACAAACCGGCTATGTGGATTTTAATTGTGGCTTTTGGCTTGTTGCTGATCTGCTGGTTCGGTGTCAACTACTTGCCAACCGCCCAAAACAGCGTGCATACGTATTCGGGCTAGATGGAAAATTGTCATTGGTTTATTGGCTATAGATCATTGGTGGTCATTTAATTGTCACTCATCCCCAGTGGTTGGACAACTTGAAATTTGAATATTGAAACTGGATGCTTGATAACTTTTGGCTGGCTTCTTGGGCTCGTAGCTTAGGGTTCGATTCCGGATACCAAATATTCGAAATTGAAGAGCTCTTTGAATGAATTAAAATTCATAACGACCATAATAGGCACATAGAACCTTTAGATTAGCAAAATAAAAGATGTCGATCAATGTTGGTTCCCTGTCTGCAGGGACTACGACTGAACACTTCTTCAGCCAGTAGTTGGACAACTTGGAATTTGAAATTTGGAATTTCCTTTTTGCAATTTGTAACATCCGGTACAACTTAAAAAGCCAGCTTTATTATCTTCGCAGTTTATAAAATCAGAATCAGATGCAAAACTCTGTATTGTTCCGTTTGCATCATTTTCAATACGCTGTTTCATGAAGAAAAAAAATAAATCCCTCAAAATCTTTCGGAAACTACACAAATGGCCCGGAATTGTGATTGCCTTTTTGGCCATTCTTTTTGCCTTGTCGGGAATTGTCATGAATCACCGCCCACTGTTTTCGACAGTGGATGTCAGCCGGAAACTGTTACCTTCGGACTATCACTATAAAAACTGGAACCTGGCAGCTGTTCGCGGTGGGTTGCCAATCGACTCAACCCACTTCCTCTTTTTTGGGAACATTGGCGTTTGGCAGAAAAATGGTGATGAGATCCGCGATTTCAACCAGGGGTTTCCAAAAGGGGTTGACCAGCGTAAGATCTACCAGATCCGCTCTTTTCAGAACAAACTGTATGCCGCCACTCATTTCGGCTTATACGAGCGGGAGCAAACCAACGGACAATGGCAGAAAGTGCCAATCCCGCTAAAAGAAGAACGCCTGACCGACCTGTTCATCAAACAGGACAGCTTGATGGTTTTGAGCCGCCACTACCTTTTAAAATCGGGTGATGGAAATCAATTTGAGGTCATTCAACTTCCAAAACCCGTGAACTATGAACGCAAAACGAGCCTGTTCACCACCCTCTGGCAGTTACACAGCGGTGAACTTTTTGGCTTGCCCGGCAAATTGTTTGTCGATTTACTCGGGCTGGTGACCATCCTGCTTTCGGTAACCGGCTTGCTGCATTTTTTCTTTCCAAAAATTGCCAAACGACGGCGGAAAAAGAAAAAGGACAACAGCAAACTGACGGCTACCCGGCGCCTCAACCTGCGCTGGCACAACGTCGTTGGTTATGTGTTTATCCTTTTTTTGCTGATCAATACCACCGCCGGTATGTTTTTGCGTCCACCATTGTTGATCCCAATCGCCAATTCGAAAGTAGGGTTGATCCCGGGAACACACCTCGACAACCCGAATCCATGGTTCGACAAGCTGCGGCGCGCCACTTGGGACAACAACTTAAACAGCTACATCTTTTCAACATCCGATGGATTTTTCCTGGCTGATGAAAAGCTGGAAGAGCAGCTCATCCCGATGCCTGTTCAGCCACCGGTCAGTGTGATGGGCTGCAATGTGCTGGAACCAATTGGCCAGGGACAATACCTGGTTGGCTCTTTCAACGGGCTGTTCATTTGGGATATCCAGAAGCAAATTGTCTTGGACGCTTTTAGCCAACAACCTCCGCAAGCCAATAGCGGACGCCCCATTTCGGATCATATGGTGGCCGGCTATTTTGAGCTGAATAAGCAAGAGCACTACTGGTTCGACTACAGCCGGGGGATGCTCAACTTTGAAGGAAAGGCAAGCTGGCCCATGCCACAGGAAGTCTTGGACAAATCACCCCTGTCGCTTTGGAACACCGCTTTGGAAATACACACGGGGCGAATTTTTGAACACTTGCTTGGCCCATTCTACATTTTATACGTTCCCCTTTCGGGTTTATGTTTGATCATGGTACTGGTCAGCGGCTTCCTGATTTGGTGGAAAGCTTATCGCAAAACGAAAATGCAAAAAACAAGCTCCTAAGAAGCAGATCGCTCGGCCGACAAAACCAGGGGCAAATGATGCCCGCCAAAGGGCTTTTTATCAAAATTGGCATAGTACTTTATGCGTTCGAAGCCAAAATGCTGCAGGAGTGTATGCAAATCGTTTTTGCGTAAAGGCAATAGTCGTGAAGCATGAAAAAGTGATTCGCGGGTGCTTTTAATAACTAATTCAGTATTGAAAATAATCTTTTCGCCTTCAGATTCCGGTAAGTCATACTTCCGGATAAAACTAATTTTTGGCCCGTCAATCAACGGAAGTTCATCAATTTCCTGATCCAAAATATGATCATAGTTCAGGATTTGAACTAATAACTTGCCGCCAGGTTTCAGCACTTTAGCAACCACCTTAAAGAAACGGCCAATTTCATCAATCGAATCAAGATGAACCAGCGTATTCCCGAAGCACAAAACGGCATCCAACGAGGATTGATCACAATACGAATCGGCTTCGAGCATGTTGCCGGCAATAAACTGAAGATCCGGAAAATGATTTTCCTTTTGAGCCAAGGCAATCATCTTTTCATTTAAATCGAGTCCGGTCACCTGGCTTCCAAGCCCAGCCAGCTTTTTCGCCAATTGCCCGGTTGAACATCCAATATCCAGAATTTTCTTGCCATCCAACGCAGCCAGGCTGGACTGCACAAACTCAAGCTGCTTCTCATTCAATGGAAATATCTGGTTGTAATATTTGGCGATGGATGAGTAAAAAATTTCCTGATCAATTTTCATAGCGGACGGATTAATTTTATGATTCGCCTGTTCCTGATTCCAAGCGTTTGAAAATCTAAATATAGGCGTTTTTTCGCTCCGATCATGTTGCACGAAACTTTTAAATGGAATGGAACAACCGTCAATTTACTTATTTACCAGCCGGGCTTTTATCCCGGATTTCCCAAACAATTCTATTCAGAAGCCCCTGGCAAGCATCTTCCAAAATATCCAACACCAACTCAAAGCCGTCAGCTCCACCGTAATAAGGATCGGGAACCGACTGGTAACTTTTGGATTTTGCAAAGTCGGTCATTTTATGGATTTTCTTCAGATCATCGAGGTTACGCGCCATTTTCTTTAAATCCCATACATTGTTGTCATCCATGCCGACGATGTAATCAAAACGATCAAAATCAACCACCGGATCTACCGGACGCGAAACTGACGTCAGGCGATAGCCTCTTCGAATCGCATGGCTCTGCATACGGGCATCTGCAGGTTCTCCTTCGTGATACGCCGCGGTTCCAGCTGAGTCGCATTCAACCGCGCTTTCTAAGCCCTGATTTTCAAGCAGACTGTTGAAAACCGCCTCGGCGCTGGGTGACCGGCAAATATTTCCTAAACAAACAAAGAGTACCTTTTCTTTCATATCAAACCGCGTTTATCTACAAAATTAATCCATTCTGAAAATCATAAAAGTGAAGCGCGCAAAAAGTGTCCAATGTTATATTTTTTTAACAATGTACTGCGAAATCGACATTCGGCGGTGAAATCCCATCCAACAAACACGGATCGCGCTATTTAATCGGCATCTGCAACAATCATAAAAAACTTATTTTCAATATATTAAGAACAATGCAAGATATCAACAATTTTGAAATCAAAATTAAAATACTCAGATTTGCATTCTGTTTTTTAGAACATGAAAGATTTTACCGTCGGCAGTGAAGCAAAAATTATCCTGAACTTTTCGGTCCCATTGGTTATTGGCAATTTATTTCAGAACCTTTATAATATTGTTGACAGCATAATTGTAGGAAATTACCTGGGTAAAGAAGCCCTGGGAGCTGTCGGCGCCTCATTTCCCATTATTTTCACGCTCATCTCATTGGTTATTGGTGTTGGTTCGGGCGCATCGACTGTTGTTTCGCAATACTTTGGTGCCAAGCAAATGCACAATGTTGCCAAGACTATCGACACCATTTTCATCTTCTTTCTGGTCTCGTCGCTGATTGTTTCGGCACTCGGAATATATTACAGTGAGGAGATTTTCAAGCTTTTACAACTCCCCGACGAGATGATGCCTGAAGCCGTCAGCTACATGAATGTTTACCTTTTGGGTATGTTCTTCTTTTTCGGATTTAATGGCATTACTTCGATTCTTCGCGGGATGGGTGACGCAAAAACACCCCTTTATTTTATGGTGATCTCCACCTTCAACAACATTGTGCTGGACATTCTCTTCGTAGTGGTTTTTAAGTGGGGTATCGAAGGCGCCGCCTTTGCGACGGTTGTGGCCCAGGCCATAGCATTTTTTGCCGCGACTTGGTACCTCAACAAAAAACATCCGGTGATTAAGTTGACCCTTCGGAAATATGTTTTCGACCGGAACATTTTTAAAAGTTGCCTGCGCATTGGCTTGCCCACCGGCTTTCAGCAATCGTTCGTCGCTTTTGGTATGATGGCGATTATGGCTATCGTCAATGGTTTTGGAACCAACGCAGTGGCCGCCTATACCGCAGCCATCCGTATTGACTCGTTTGCCAAAATGCCGGCCATCACTTTTTCCTCGGCCTTGTCGAGCTTTACCGGGCAAAACCTGGGGGCATTGCGCGAGGACAGGGCCAAAAACGGACTGAAAATCACGCTTTATTTTTCGCTGATCTACTCGATCTTCATCTCCATCATTATTATCGTTTTCGGAAAGTACCTGATCAAGATGTTCACGCCCGACCCTGCTGTAATAGCAATCGGGCAGGATTACCTGGTGATTGTTTCTTCGTTTTACCTGCTGTTGTCTGTTATGTTTACGCTTACCGGATTTCTGCGGGGCGCCGGTGCAACCTTTATCCCGATGCTGACCACCTTGACTGCTCTTTATGCCATCCGGATTCCCTTGGCCTATTTCCTTTCCGATCATCTGGGGGTCAATGGAATTTGGTGGGCCGAACCCGCCGCCTGGCTTGCCGGAACCATTATCTTGGCGGTGTATTATTTCAGTGGGAAGTGGAAGGGCAAGGATGTTTTTCAGCGATCGAAAAAGCAGAACACCCTGTAAATCCCTCTTACTGTCCAGTATCTTTTAGACTTAAATCATCAAATTATAAGTTACTTCTTTAGAATGCCTACAAATTAAAGGCAATAACCACTTCTGACTTCCATTTTTTATTTTTCAGCTTATCTTTGTTAGCTTCAAAACTGAATCTGGCTGACTGTCATACAACATTAGGGTATCCAGCTCAGCCAACAACAATATTTATTATTTTCACGCCTGTTTTTAGGTAATAAAAAATCACTAACCGCAACATCGTTGCACTTAATTTTATAGCTTATGAGTAATGTTTTCCTTATTGTTCCAATAGCATCCATACTTGCATTGGTCTTTGCCTGGTTCTTCTTTAAATCGATGATGAAGAACTCCGAAGGCACTGACCGGATGAAAGAAATTGCACAATATGTCAGGGAAGGTGCAATGGCCTATTTAAGGAGGCAGTACAAAGTGGTGGCTATCGTTTTTGCCATTCTTTTCGTCCTGCTTACCGTCATGGCTTATTTTGGAGTTCAAAACCCATTTGTTCCCATCGCGTTCTTAACTGGAGGGTTCTTCTCTGGTTTGTGCGGCTTTTTGGGAATGAAAACTGCAACTTTTGCTTCGGCGCGTACTGCCCACGGAGCATCACAGTCGTTAAACAAAGGACTGCAGATTGCTTTCAGAAGTGGTGCTGTAATGGGTCTGGTTGTCGTTGGTTTTGCCCTGCTTGATATTGCAGCCTGGTACTGGTTATTGAGTGAGGTTATTTTTACGCCGGAACACCTGGCAAACGGCCTTGAATTCCTTGGGCTCCATTTCGTTCATGGAAGTGCTGATTATGTGGCTAATGGTATTATTACCGAGGCCGGCCAACGTGTTAAATTGATTGAAATTACCGTCACTATGCTTACCTTCGGAATGGGAGCTTCTACCCAAGCCTTATTTGCACGTGTAGGCGGTGGCATTTATACTAAAGCAGCCGATGTGGGTGCCGACCTGGTTGGTAAAGTTGAAGCTGGTATTCCTGAAGACGACCCGCGTAACCCGGCAACCATTGCCGACAACGTAGGCGATAACGTAGGCGATGTAGCTGGTATGGGCGCCGACCTTTACGAAAGTTATGCCGGTTCGATCCTGGCGACGGCTGCCTTGGGTGCTGCGCTTCCGGCAATTGTTTTATCTGATTTAAGTATCGACCCGGTAAAAGCGGTTACGGCACCAATGATCGTCGCTGCGATTGGTATTATCCTTTCTATCGTTGGAATATTTATGGTCCGTACCAAAGAATCAGCCACACAAAAAAACCTGTTGAATGCTCTTCTTATCGGTACAGGTGGAAGTTCGCTTTTAATTTTAATTGCCATGGCCGGAATGGCGTACTTTGGATGGGTAACCTGGGGCGTTTTTGGTGCTGTGGTTATCGGGTTGGCTGCCGGTGTAATTATTGGACAGGCAACTGAATTTTTCACTTCCGATGAATATAAACCCACAAAAGGCATTGCGGCACAAGCGCAACAAGGGCCTGCAACAACCATCATCGACGGCCTTGCCGTTGGAATGTATTCAACCTGGATTCCTGTAGTCACCATTGTATTGGGTATTATGGGATCGTTCTGGGCAGCTGGCGGTGCAAGTCATTTTGCCATGGGTGTTTATGGAATTGGTTTTGCAGCTGTTGGAATGCTTTCAACACTGGGAATTACCCTGGCAACCGATGCATTTGGCCCAATAGCCGACAACGCCGGTGGCAACGCCGAAATGGCCGAACTTCCCCCTGCAGTTCGTGAGCGTACCGATGCGCTGGATATGCTTGGAAACACAACTGCCGCTACGGGAAAAGGGTTCGCAAATGGTTCAGCAGCGTTGACAGCTATGGCGCTTATTTCGGCATACATGGAAGAAGTGCGTTTGTGGTTTGGCAAAATTGCAAAAGCTGGCGAAGGATTTATTATGAAAGGAGAGTTTGTTTTTTACAATGATGTGGCTCCTGCGGTTGAAGAAGGGATCAAAGCGGTGAAGATTTCTACGGCTTCGGTCAAGGATCTGGCCGCTGCTTACGATATAACCATTTTCAATCCATTGTTCTTAGGTGGCTTGTTCCTGGGATCGATGATGGCCTTTGTGTTTAGCGCCATGACCATGAAAGCTGTTGGTCGTGCTGCCGGGGCTATGGTTGATGAAGTTCGTCGCCAGTTTCGCGAAATTAAAGGGATTATGGAAGGCACCGCTGTGCCCGAATATGCAAAATGTGTGGAAATATCAACCAAAGGCGCTCAACGCGAAATGTTGCTCCCATCACTGGTAGCCATCATTGTTCCTGTGGTGGTTGGTGCATCAATGGGAGTTGCCGGTGTTATTGGGCTTCTCTCAGGCGGCCTAACTGCGGGATTTACACTGGCCGTGTTCATGAACAATGCCGGTGGAGCCTGGGATAACGCCAAAAAGTTCGTTGAAAAAGGAAACTATGGCGGAAAAGGCAGCGAAGCTCATAAAGCTGCTGTTGTTGGTGATACCGTTGGCGACCCGTTCAAAGATACTTCAGGACCGTCGTTAAATATCTTGATCAAACTAATGACAATGGTCTCAGTGGTGATGGCGGGTTTAACCGTGACCTTGAGCTTATTGTAATTATATAAACTATTGACGTAATAATATTAAAAAACCTGTGGGCCGACGCTCACAGGTTTTTTTGTGATTGAATTCCCGCCAACAAAATTGTCCGCTTACACACCTGCCTGCGGATTCCGTCGTGGCTGTCAATTCATGTCATTCCTAATCATTTTTATTGTCGTTAATCGTGTCAAAACAACTGAATAGCCACCTATTGACCACTGAATGTATTTTTAATGACATGAGGTAATCTCGCGGATATTCATTTTTCCTATCTTTAATGGAATCAATATAAACGCTAATCGACACCAACCATGAAACACTTTTTTTGGCTTCTTTTGTGTGTGCTCGCCACCACGACCCTTGCCCAGCAACCTATCGGGTCCTTTTCTTCGAGTCATGATATCGGCAATCCCAGACTTTCCGGCTCAGTTTCGTTCGACGATCAAACACAGGAATACACCCTTCGCGGATCCGGTTACAACATTTGGTTTGAACGCGATGAATTTCACTTTCTGAACAGCAAGATCAAAGGCGATTTCATTCTCACTGCCAACTTTGCGTTTATCGGAGAAGGTGTTGACCCGCATCGCAAAACCGGCTGGATGGTTCGTGCTTCGGATGAAGAAAATGCGGCGCATTGTTCCGCCGTTTTGCACGGTGACGGATTAACAGTGATGCAGTGGCGCCTGCTCAAAGGTGCTTTCATGCGCGATCCGGAAGATCAGCTCGTGGCTCCTAAACCCAACTACCAGATCCTGCAACTGGAACGTTCGGGCAAGACCATGATTTTTCGTGCGGCACATCCTGGAGAACCACTGCAAATCATCGGATGTCAGGTGATGGAAAACCTGCCTGATGAAGTGCTGGCCGGCCTTTTCATCAATTCGCATAATCCCGAAGTCATAGAACAAGCCAAAGTATGGAACGTACGAATCGACCAACCGGTTGCGGACGATTATCATCCCGGACAAGAGGGCTGGCTGGGCTGCCGGCTGGAAACCATGAACGTATTCAGTGGCAAACGAAAAGTGATTTACGAGCAAGACGACCGCTTTGAAGCGCCCAACTGGATGCCTGATGGCAAGAAACTATTATTCAACAGGGATGGTTTGCTCTATACCATTCCGGTTGGAGGCGGCGAATTGGAACAGCTCAACACCGGCTTTGCCAACCGCAACAATAACGACCACGGCATTTCCTTCGATGGAAAGCTACTGGCCATCAGCCACCACAGAGAAGGGATGAATGGCGGAGGATCAACGGTTTACGTATTGCCTCTTGAAGGTGGCACACCACAACTGGTAACCGAAGAAACACCGTCATACTGGCATGGCTGGGCGCCCAACCACAAAGAGGTGGTTTATGTGGCACAACGCGGTGAAAGCAGCGGGTACAACATCTATAAAAATTCCATCAAAGGCGGGAAAGAAGTGGCACTGACCAACTGCAAACCCGGCGAACATGTGGATGGCTGCGAATATTCGCCCGACGGACAATACATCTATTACAACGGCAGCCAGTCGGGAACCATGCAGCTCTGGCGCATGAAACCAGATGGCAGCGGAAAAGAGCAAATTACCTTTGACGAATACAACGACTGGTTTCCCCACATTTCTCCCGATGGTAAATGGATTGCTTTTATCTCGTTTCCCCCGGATATTGAATTCAACTCGCACCCGTCGTACAAGCGGGTCATGCTGCGGCTCATGTCTACATCGGGCGGAGCCCCGAAAGTGATCGCCTACCTGTATGGCGGACAAGGCACCATCAACGTTCCATCGTGGTCGCCCGACAGCCAGCAGATTTCCTTTGTCAGCAACTCAGGAAAATAGGATTGAATTGAATTCAGGATTGGTAAATCAGCAGGGGAAGAGAAGAGGACCTTGAATGATGCTAAAGCCCCTGTAAAAACAGCGCAGCATGAAGCCCGTCGGACAAATCCAGTCGCAATACCCTTTATGGCGCCTGACTGGCTGTTATATTGGTACGAATGCTTCCCTGCTTGCCAGCGGATCATTCGTACTAGTACGAAAGCTTCCCGACAAACAGGCGGAACGTTCGTAGGGGACTCAAGGGTTAATCGGTTGATTCGCTTGCGACGGGATTTTTGCCGCTTGCAGCCTTCTGCCTACTGGGACCGAAAACTGAACACTTATCCCTATAGTTTCTTGCGGCTGGACAACTTGAAACCCGAAACTTGGGATTTGAAACTTGAAACTTTCTAAGTAGATTATTCTTCAAACAACTGGTTCAGCGCGTCAAAATAATCTTCTTTCCAGCCCTCCACAATATTGTCGTACGCCTCATCCGGAATATTGGTATGCACGATTTCCATGCTTGTTCCAGCGCCATCTTTATGCAATTTGATGGTAACGATCGACGGTTCGTCCTGCTCTCCGAAATACCATTCCTGAACCAACTTAAAATCTTTGACAAATTCAAGGTTTTTGCCACAGATGCTTCCATCCCAAAGCGAAAATTCGGTATCGGGTTTTTCCTCCATCACCGCATCTTCTCCCGTCCAAATTTCGAGCATCACCTGGTTGGTCAACGCATTGTAAACATCAGCCGGATTGGCCGCCAGACGAAAGTATTTTTTATAGTTTTTCATTTGAGATTCTTAATTGATGATGTAACTACACCTGTTCATGTTCTCGTAAAATGAGCGTATCCCGAGAATCAAATCTTAATTCCAAAATGCCCAATAGCTTAATTTACTTTTTCTCGCCGAAAAATACGCTTATTTAATTTATAAGAAAAACCAATGGTAATAAATTCTTTCACCTGCCACCGGGGTTCCAAAATTGCGTTTCCTGCACTATCCTCTCCCACGTTAAACAAAACATTATCATCAAAAATGAAATGCACTTGCATGCGCATGTTCATAAAATCATTCAGCCTCATCACCACGTTGTTTTCCCAATCCACGTCGAAATTTGTGAATGGCGAATTGTAATTGATAAACATTTTATACTTCATTTGATAGGAGATATCTGGTGTGAGATCTTTCTTCAAGAAAATATCAGCGTTTAAACCGGGCTCCCAGTAACGTTTTTTACCTTCCTTGATTCCGTAATTTGTAGGATCAACTTCTGCCGTATCTCGTACCGAAACGGTTTTAGAGGTAAACGGCGAAAGGAATAACGAGAAGTTATTATTGGGTTTATAGTCCAAACCAAGCTTGATAAGTGTCTTGGCAGGCGACATAAATGCCGAAACTTTATTGTCGCGATCGGGATACTTATAACCATTAAAGATCTGTGTTTGAAAATCAAATTCCGCACTGTAATACCACTTTTTAAAAGCACTCAGCCCGAAACGCGAAATAAACTCAAACTTATCATCATTCTTCTGAATCTTGTCTTCAGAAGGTTTCATCCAGCCGTTACGGAGCTCGACCGAGTTTTCCCATTTCACTTTTCGGTAGGAATAGTTGGCATAGCCTTTCAAAATCATCAATGTTGACAGGGAACCAACCCCTTTCTTCCAATATTTGTTAACCGCCGTCTGTGTGAAACCAACCGTTCCGTCACCACCCAAGATCCAGGGCGTAGTGATTTGGTATCGTTTATCAATCTGTCGCAGGTTACTTTCTGGCTCGAACTGGTCAAAATTATAGTCTTTGGTGCGTTGCGAGGAAAAGCGTTTCAAAGTTACTGCATCATCAATAAAAATCTGCATGCTGTTTTTAGCGGTATTCTGAATTCGGATTCCAAGCGAATCATTTTGCTCATTCTTTAAAAACATCCGGCTGTAACGCTGAGCATCATTACGCAACCAAACCTGGGTTGAATCTCCTTCGCTGTTTTTTACCCACACTTCAACCGAATCTTTCTCCGCATAATCTGTTAAAACATCGATCATGCGGGCGATTGAATCGTTCACCGATTCCATAACCCAGTTGTTATACCTTTCCAAAACCAGATAATTTTGGGTTTTAACAGAATCCTTAAAATTGAATTTTGCCTGTTGTATATAATCCTGAACATATCGATTCTGATAGGCCTCCGACACTGAATCGACATAAGCTTGCAAGACGTTACTATTGTATTGCAGACGTGCAGTTTCAAGGAAAGCATGCTTCGCGCTATCGAGCCGCTGCAGGCGTCTGAAATCGGCCGGGCTGCGAACCAACGAATCCGGCAATGCATCAAAGTTCTTCAGACTATCGGGCAAAGAAACCAGCGAATCGCGTAGTAAAACATCCGTTTCTCCTGGCTCCAGGAGCTTCACCTTGTCGTTCATATTCACAAACAATTCCTCCGGCACAGCAATCTGGTCTTTGACAATGGTTGACTGAATGGCCCGCTCCAGCTGATTAAGTTGTTCCCTAACATTTGAATACGGAACATAGCCTTCGACATTTAAGCTATCGGCAACACGCGTAGGCAAGCGGTAAAAAAAATCTCCATCATGACTCTCACGGTAGGCTTTAAGTTTATACAAAATGGTATCAATCTTTTCATCTTCAACAAAATGAATCAAGCCCTTCAAGCTTTTCAGAAGTTCCTCATTCCGAGGTTTCCAATCGTTTTGTTGTTCTAAAAAAAACTTCAGATACTCCACACTTACTTCAACAGAGTCAACTGCTGAATCGTTCTTTCTCGGCAATTCATTAGCCTGAGAATTAAAGTAGCAAAATGTTATGATTAAAATAACAGTTCGTGTCAATCTGTTCTTCATGAATCCAACGGTTTATTTGGCTTAACTTACAAACGATACTTCAAATAAAATCTTGTGCAAGACTGCAAAAATTAAGCCATAATCCTATTTCCACTCCAAATAAGGATGCTGCGACAAATAGGAATTATGGTATTTCACCAAGCCGGTAACCTCGGTTTTTATCCAAGGTGGTAATTCAACCTGTTCATTTTCATCGGGCAACTCCAGCTCGGCCAACACCAGCCCTTGGTTGGCTCCGGCAAAAAAGTCAACTTCCCACTTTTTCCCGTCAACCCAAATCAGATGACGGACTTTTTCAATCGGCGGATAAATCGCCAAATCAAGCAGCTCTCTTGCATCTTCAAGAGGAATCGGATATTCGTACTCTTTTCGGGAAAAACCAACCAGCTTGCCCTTGATCGTCAAAAAGGCTGATCCATCCGCCAATCGCACCCGCACCGTTCGCTCGGGGTCTGCTTGCAGGTAAGCCTGAACCATCACTATTTTTTGTTCTGCTGCTGGCAGCAATTTTTCATTGACCAAAAATTTGCGCTCAATCTCAGTTGCCATGACCATTCAATTTTTAGCAAAATTAAAAGACCAAATGAGATAAGACCGTACGAAGCAGAAAAGATTTTCAAATCATTCAACTTTCACTAAATAAAAACTTGCTGTTTCCTATTTAGAATCAATCTAATCTGCAATAACCAAATTATGTTGGAAAACAGCAAAAAAAATCATCTTTCTGATAAAAGTCTTCTAGTTATCTCACCCAGCTTCCCTAATTTTATAACAAATTGAACAAATGATCTTCGAAAGAAAACCAGGAAGTTCAATTAGCGAGCTGATCTTGCCTCCAGCTGGGCGCTTACTGACAACAAATTACCTATTTAGTCATTTTACTAAACAACTAATTCTATTTTATATGAATCCAGTACAGGACCTAATTAAAAATCTGGCCGATGAGCACGGACGAACCCGGGCCAATTTGTTACCCATTCTTCAGGGGGTTGTAGAGCAAGAAAAATACCTGTCAGAATTTTCCATGATCGAAATTGCGAGGGAGCTCAACCTAAGCGCAGCCGATGTTTATGGAACTGCCACTTTCTATTCTTTTCTGGAACACAAAAAAATGGGGACATACCTTATTCGGGTGTGCAAGACCATCACCTGCGCCATGAAGGGAAAGAATCAGATTCTGCTGACCATCGAGGACATGTTGAAAATTGGGTTGGGTGAAACTACCTCAGATGGTAAATTCTCTTTACTGCAAACGAATTGTCTTGGGTGGTGCCACAAGGCTCCGGCTATGCTCATCAACGATGAAGTTTATACCGAACTGACCCCCGAGTCGGTGAGAGAAATTTTAAGTCATTACCTTAAAAAATAACTAACATGGTTGCTCATTCCTATCAATTAAAGCGCGCTGATTTCATTTTCAAAAATGAAAACGACTGGGAACGAATCCTGGATAAAACACTCAAGCGTCCCACCCAGGAATTAATCAACGAGCTCATGAGTTCGGAGTTAAAGGGCCGCGGAGGCGCAGGTTTTCCAACCGGTTTGAAATGGAAGCTGACCGCCGAAGATCCATCGGACGAGAAATTTGTGATTTGCAATGCCGATGAGGGCGAGCCGGGGACATTCAAAGACCGCGAAATCTTATCAAAAGTACCCTATAAAGTACTGATGGCCATGGCAGTATGTGGATACGTGATCGGTTCAAACAAGGGCTATATTTACCTTCGGGGCGAATACAAGTTTTTGGTACCCGAACTGAATAGGGTAATCCAGGAATTCGAATACTATTGTAAACAGATTGGGCACAACTTCTCGATAAAAATTTTTCTGGGCAGTGGGGCCTACATTTGTGGCGAAGAAACCGCCCTCTTTGAATCGATGGAAGGCAAACGGGGCGAACCACGAAACAAACCACCTTACCCCAGTTCCAACGGATATATGGGAAAAGCCACGGTGGTTAACAATGTCGAAACGCTGGCCCACACTTTTACCATTTTTAAATACGGCGCCAAAAAATTCTACGACCTCGGCGTGCAGTATTCGAGGGGTTCTAAGTTATTCTCTGTTTCGGGCGACACACCCAAACCCGGCATTTACGAACTTGAACTGGGCATGAGTTTGCAAGATTTTGTCAACGAATTTGGTGATGGCGATACCAAAGCCGTCCAGGTTGGAGGCGCGTCGGGCTTTTTGGTCCCCCGCAAACGATTCGAAAAAACAACCATTGGCTATCGTGGCAGACTAACGGGCATCTCTCTGCCCACCGGTGGTTCGATGATGCTTTTCAACAGTTCCCGATCCATGTACAATGTGCTCGACAATTATCTGGAATTTTTCCGCGAAGAAAGCTGTGGGCAATGTACGCCCTGCCGGGTAGGATGTCAGCAACTACACTTTGGCATTAAAGCGGTAAAACGGGGCGACAAACCAGCACAATACCTCGACAAACTGCTTAAACTGACAGAAACCATGCAACTCACAGCAAAATGCGGACTTGGCCAGTCGGTCGCCAACTCGTTTAGTTCCATTGTTGAAAATTTCAGAGAAGAAATGATCTACTAACCCACTAAGAAACATGCTATGAGCAACAAAATAAACGTCTCCATTAATGGAATCGGACTTGAGATGGAACCCGGAAAGACCATTCTCGATGCCGCGAATCAAGCGGGAATCATTATCCCAACCTTGTGTTTTCACAAAGATTTATGCATTGCCGGCAACTGCCGGGTATGTGTGGTTGAAGTTTCCGGACAGAAACGATTGGCAGCCGCCTGCGCCACCCCTTGCGAAGAGGAAATGGAAATTCAAACCAACAGTCTGAAAGTACGGAACTCCCGGAAACACATCATTGAGCTGCTGTTGTCGGAACACAATGCCGACTGCACCAAGTGCTATAAGAACGGAAACTGCGAATTGCAGGAACTGGCCTCGGAATATAAAATTATGACCCAGGATTTCCTTCGGCTGGCACCTCTGAAAAATTACACCATCGATCAATTTTCGCCATCTATCATCAAAGACGACAGCAAATGCATTCGCTGTCAACGCTGTGTTCGTACTTGCGCTGAATTGCAGGGAGTAAATGCCCTAACCGTGGCCTACAAGGGCGATGAGATGAAAGTAGCTGCATTCTTTGAAAAAGCCATGAACGATGTGGTTTGCACCAACTGCGGACAATGCGTCAACCACTGTCCTACCGGAGCATTGGTGGAGCGAAACTACATTGAAGAAGTGTGGGACGCTATTTCCGATCCGGAAAAGCATGTGGTGGTTCAAACAGCGCCGGCTGTAAGGGTCGGGCTAGGCGAAGAAATGGGAATGGAGGTAGGTTCCCGGGTAACTGGGAAAATGGTATCAGCCCTCAAACGCTTGGGATTCAACGCAGTGCTAGATACTGATTTTACTGCCGATCTCACTATTATAGAAGAAGGGACAGAATTGCTGAACCGACTTAAGAAAGTAATGAAGGACAAAGAGCCTAATGTTAAATTACCCATGGCAACCTCCTGCTCACCAGGCTGGATCAAATACATTGAACACATCTACCCTGATCTTCTGGAGCACCTATCCACCTGTAAATCACCTCAGCAAATGTTTGGAGCCCTGGTAAAAACCTATTACGCCAAAGCCCGGAAGATCGATCCGGAAAACATCGTTTCAGTTTCCATCATGCCATGCACGGCCAAAAAGTTTGAGGCGAACCGCCCGGAAATGCACGACAGTGGCTTCCGCGATGTTGATTATGTGCTCACCACCCGCGAATTGGCCATCATGATCAAACAAGCTGGCATCGATTTTAAAAAGCTTCCCGATGAAAAATTCGACCGGTTGATGGGCGAATCAACCGGAGCTGGGGTCATCTTTGGTGCAACTGGCGGTGTTATGGAAGCAGCGCTTCGAACAGCTTACGAGCTGGTGACCGGGCGCGACGTTCCTTTCGAAAACCTAAACATCACTCCGGTTCGTGGCATCGAAGGCGTTCGTGAAGCAACCATAAAAATTGAGAGTCCACTGGCTGAATGGGCCTTTCTGGATGGTGTAGAACTCAAATGCGCCGTTGCCCATGGCCTGGTGAATGCCCGCAAAGTGATGGAGGCTGTAAAAAACGGAACCAGCCAGTATCACTTCATCGAGATTATGGCTTGTCCGGGAGGTTGTCTGGGCGGCGGAGGACAGCCAATTCCCACAAATCCTGAAATCCGGGAAAAACGAATGGAAGCCATTTATGCTGAAGATAGTGACATGCCTTTGCGAAAATCACATGAAAACCCGGAAGTACTAAAAATCTACCAAGATTTTTTGGGCGAACCACTGGGCCCAAAATCACACCATCTCTTGCATACCAAATACATAGCGCGCGATCGCTACTAAATCCTTGCCAACAGAAGCCACTTCAAAAAAAGAAGTGGCTTTTTTATGTCCAAATCCTCCTCCCATTTATCAAAATTGCGTAAATTGTCCTGTCTAATAATTCATGAAGATCGCGTTTATGCTCAAGCTACTTAGATATATCACTGGCATTCTACTTTTTGTTGGCTGCACTTCCATCCCGAAAGAACGAAGCTTACCCTTAGAACAGGTTCCGCCCGTCCAAGCTGGTTTTTCAGAACAACGCCTGGCCTTGGCTGATAGCTTGATTAATCGATATATGAGAGACCGCCAGCTACCCGGAGGGGTTTTCTTAGTCGCCCGGCACGGAAAAATAGTCTATTACAAAAGCTTTGGGTATCGCTCATTAAATTTCTGGGAAGAATATCAGAACGATGATATTTTCCGGATTGCCTCGATGACCAAAGCGGTGACAACCGTCGGAATCATGCAGCTTTACGAACAAGGGAAATTGGGACTGGATGATCCGGTCCATCGCTATATTCTGCCATTCAAATCGATCGGCGTTTTAGATACGTTTAACCCGGCCGACTCAAGCTTCACCACCGTAGCCCCAAAAACGCCAATAACCATCCGTCATCTGCTCACCCACACTTCAGGCATCGTGTATGGCGATTTTGAAAGCAATGAAATCCGGGCGATCTACCAAAAACTAGATCTGCTTGGTGTGGGTCTTTCGCATAGTTCGTGGACAACCGAGCAGTTTATCGACAAGCTGGCCCAGGTTCCTTTGGCCTTTCATCCGGGCGACCGCTACAACTACGGGCTGAACGTGGATGTTTTGGGACGCGTTATTGAAGTGGTTTCAGGTTTGTCATTAAGGGATTATTTCCAACAGCATTTGTTTGATCCGCTTGGCATGGTGGACACCCATTTTTATCTTCCGGAAGAAAAACACAGCCGCTTGGTTCCCGTTTATGCCCAGACAGACGACGGAACCGTGATGAAGCAGGACGATGGATTGGTCCAGCTAATTGATTACCCAAAAAGAAAAGACCGGGGACACTATGCCGGCGGCGGCGGACTATCCTCAACAGCAATGGATTATGCTCGCTTCATCCAAGCGCTGGTTAATGACGGCGAATACAACGGACACCGAATTTTGGGGCGAAAAACAATTGAACTGATGACGGCTGACCAATTTGTGGCTTTGAACAAAAAAGGCGCAGGAATCAGCCAAATTCCGGGAAGTACGTTTTGCCTGGGTTTTGGCCTGATTACCGACGAAGCCAATGGACTGAATTCAAAATCTCCGGGGACCTACGAGTGGGGAGGTTATTTTAGTACTAAGTTTTTTATTGATCCTGAAGAAGATCTTATTTTCGTTGGAATGACCCAAATCAACCCCTTCAAACATGGTGAGTTTTACGACCGGCTGACAGCTGTTATTTATGGTGCGATTGAAGATTGACCGGAAAAGATGGATTAAATGAACCCGGACACCAACGCTTTTCACTGAACTTTTTACGTTAATTTTACGTTACCTTATTGTTAACAGATGAGAAAAAAGGCAACCATTGACCGAATCATACACATACCTTTCGCCGATCGGACTGATGCAATTCGACAGCAACGGCCAACAGCTCACCAGCATCCATTTTGTTGATCACGAGCATAATACCGACAAATTTGATCTGAAACTAAGGGAAACCATCACCCGCCAGTTGGACGACTATTTCGGCGGGCGCCTGCACCACTTTAACCTTCCAATTCAACCACAAGGAACCGATTTTCAAAAGCGGGTTTGGAAACAGTTGGAAACGATCGAATATGGACAGATCATCAGTTACCAGGAGTTGGCACTTAAGTTAGGCGATAAGAATCTGGTCCGGGCGGTTGGTGGGGCGAATTCAAAAAATCCGATGGCGATTGTGATTCCATGTCACCGGGTGATTGGCAGCAATAAAAAACTGGTGGGCTATGCCGGTGGGCTGTGGCGAAAAAAATGGCTTTTGCGCCATGAGCTGGAATTCAAAGAAAAGCGGGGCGAATTGTTTTAGCTGTTTTTTATTTTGAACTGATTTTCCTTCGCTTAAAAAAATGCCTTGAATCTCCCCACTCACCGTAGCCAATCTCTCCTCCAGCCAACTCAATACGGGCTTCCAGACAGTTACGGCACAAATCAGCATCTTCATCCAAGCATGGTTTATCCTCATAAAGCTGGTATTCTTTTCTGAAATCGCAGGGGGTCAGGTTAGGCATAATCACGTTGGCACCAATTTTCAATGCTTTCTCTCTCCCCGCAGGATCAATAGCCTGTAACGCAGTAGCCGCAGCAATGTTAATATCAGGCATCAGCAAACGCAGCGAGGCCACCATTTTCAAAGCCATATCAAACCGTTCGTACTTGCTTTTTAATTGATTCCGAAAATCATATAAGGGTGTATCTTCGTGTTCAATGTACGGCCCCATACCCACCATGTCCACGTCCATTTTTTTCAAGAAAAGTAAATCATCGGCTAAAAGCTCGATTGTTTGAAAAGGCAAGCCAATCATCACACCGGTTCCGGCCTGGTAGCCGCAGTCTTTTAATACTGTAAGGCAGTCCAGTCGCTTTTCGAATGAATGATGCGGGTTGTTTGGGTGAATTTTCGCATACAACTCGGGCGATGCACTTTCAATGCGCAGCAGGTAACGATGCGCTCCACTTTCGAACCAACGGAGATAAGTGTCACGGCTTTGCTCACCACACGACAAAGTGATACCCAACTCATTGTTCGAAAGTTGCTTGATGGATTTCAGCAAGCGGTCAACGCGATTCACAAACGTTGGAGACGAAAGCTCACCCGATTGCAAGACCACCGAGCCAAAACGATTTTCCCAGGCGAATCGGCAGGCCGCCAAAATTTCCTCATCGCTGGCTTCGTAACGAACCACTTTTTCATTGCTCTTGCGAATACCACAATACAAGCAATCCTTCGAACAAATATTGGAAAATTCGACTAAGCCGCGAAAAAAGACCTTGTTACCAACGGCTTCCAGTTTTTTCGCATGAGCGGCGTCAAACAAGATTTGCCGATCGCTTCCCTCAGCCTGAAGCAAAGCGACCAGATCTTCCTTCCGGAAAGAATTTTGCGTTACGATGTCCTGCACTTTTTTCACGCTACGAAGATAAACAATTCCAAAAGGTCTCGGCGACAGTTTTTTCAATGAAGCATTAAAATCCAAAACCAGTGGGAGCTGCAGTTTGTTATGAATAAAAATTTGCGTTATGGCTGAATTAAAAACGAGACCCAGTAGTTTCCCGTTGAGCGATTTTCTCGAAACTATCGAATCGGAGCAGAAAAGAAAAGATAGCTTCCAGTTGCTTGAAATCATGCACCGGGTGACTGGCTTCGAACCCAAAATGTGGGGAAACGGTATGATCGGTTTTGGAACATACCATTATAAATACGCCAGCGGACGTGAAGGCGATTGGTTCCTGACCGGATTCTCACCCCGAAAACAAAACCTGGCCATTTATCTGATGTCCTGTGAAAATGATCAAAATCTGTCCGAACATTTCAGGAAACTGGGGAAACACAAAACCGGCAAATCCTGCCTTTACATCAAAAAACTGGCAGATGTCAACCTGGATGTATTGGAGCAAATAATCGTCGAATCGGTGCAAATCGTTCAATCCGATAATTGAGTCGAAATCTCCTGTCGCCTAGCCTTCAACCAATCAACAACATCTTCCAAAATCATATATAAACTGGGAACAATAATCAGGATGATGGATGTGGCAAAAATAATCCCAAACCCCAGCGAAATCGCCATCGGAATCAAAAAGGTCGCCTGCCGTGAGGTTTCCAGAATAATTGGAGTTAAACCCCCAAAAGTAGTGAAGGTAGTAAGCATAATGGGCCTGAAACGCCGTAAGCCTGCCTCATGGATAGCATCAAAAGCAGACTGATCTGAGCGTTTTCGGTTGGCATAGTCGATCATGATCAACGAATCGTTTACCACGACACCCGATAAGGCGATCACACCCATCAAACTTATCAGCGACAGATCGTAGCCCAGCAATATGTGCCCGATCACGGCACCAACAACTCCGAAAGGGATAGACATCATCACAATCAAGGGCTGGACATAGTTATTAAATGCAATCGCCAGCAAGGCATAGATGATTAACATGGCCAGTGAAAATCCACCCCACAATGCCTGGGTTGATTCCCGCATCTCCGCCTGGCTACCCTCAAAACTCCATGTTATTCCCGGAAAGTCTGCTCTCAGTTGCGGCAGTGTTTCCGAATTGATGGCTGCCAGCACGCGCGAAGTGGCACTGGAAGGTTCCACATCCATACCAACAGTGACGATCCGCCGCCCATTACGCCGGTTGATGCTGGTAAAAGCTTCTCCTGAGGTTAATTCAACCACGTCGTACAAAGGCACCTCCGTTCCATCCGGAGCCCGGATGATCAGGTCTTCCAAATGAAAAATATCCTTCCGTTCTTCGAGTGGCAACTTAACCCTGACTTCCACTTCGTTTGTTTCCCTAAGCAGCCGCATAGCCAGTGCTCCATAAAATGCATCGCGTACCTGCTGACCAACATCAGACGGCGTGAAGCCCAGACTTCTCCCTTCTGGCAACAACTTAAAATCATACTGCATCTTTCCTTTGTCATAATTATCGCTGATATCGCGGGTATTATCAAAGGCAGAAACCCGTTCGAAAAAGGCTTGACTGGCTTTTTCCAACACGTCAATGTCTGAATGGCTTAAATCCACGCTGATATCCTGTTGAAATCCTCCCGGTCCTCGTTCGGCTTCAAACGTAATTTGGTCCACACCTTCAATATCACCCAATTCATCGCGCCACAGAGCAATCACGTCACTTGCACTCATGTCACGCTCATCAGGCGGTAGCATCACAATTTCAACGTCGATGAAATTTTGTCCGCGCACGTTGGTTTTTATACCTTCAGCCACGCGGTATAAATCATGCTCGTCAAACATCTTTTGGGTCGATTGTGTAATTTCATTCGCTACTTTGGCTGCCTGATCAGGCGTAGTGCCCACCGGCAGTCTCACACCTGCTTCTATTTCATCGGCTGAAACTTCGGGCATCATAATCATTCCCATGTGATCGCTGTATCCGTAGCCTCCTACAATCAACAGCAAAGCCAAAGCCACACTCAGAGTGATGTAACGATGCCGCAGACATAGCTCAAGAAATGGTCGGTAGCGCCGATCGACAAACCGATTGAAAGCCCCCGCGAACCTTTGTTGCCCAAATTCAATATACCGAATCGCTTTGAATGTTTTTTTATCTCTATGATTACTATGTCCTAAATGTGCCGGAAGAATAAATAAGGCCTCAAAGAGTGAAACGGCCAACACAATGATTACCACGGCAGGCAAAGGCCACCAGAACTTACCCGTTGTGCCAGGAATGAAAAGCAGCGGAATAAACGCAATAATATTGGTCAATATACTGAAAATGACCGGCCGTGCAATGTCTTTTGTCCCGGCAATGGCAGCCTGCATGTTTCCCATTCCATGCTGCCGTTTTTCATGTACATTTTCTCCTACCACAATGGCGTCGTCGACCACAATACCAAGTGCAACAAGAAAACCAAACATTGAAATCATATTCAGGCTAACCCCTGCCATCGGCAAAAACAAGATGCCACCAATGAAAGAAATGGCCATACCCATCATTACCCAAAAAGCCAGTTTAATTTCCAGAAAAAGTGAGAGGATGAGCAAAACAATCACGATGGCCAGAATCCCGTTTTCGGTGAGCAACGACAAGCGTTCCCGATAATCTTCAGCCCGATTGCTGTCAATTCGGTGTTTGACTCCCGGCGGAAGAGACCGTTCAAACTCGTGAAGCACCGATTCCACCGTTGAAGCAATCGTCAAGGGCGATTGATCTCCCACACGAAATATTTCTATTTCAACAGACTGTTGCTGGTTAAATTGACCATGAAAACCTGACTCTTCAAAGCCATCGGTAATCTCCGCCAGGTCGGCTAAAGCAACGACCGCCCCATTTCCAGAGCTGATTATCTCGATCTTTCCAAACTCCTCGGCCCACTGCTTCCGCTCTTTCATGCGCAACAGAATTTCGCCTGTTGCTGTTTCCACGGCACCCGCCGGGATATCTTCACTTGAGCGAACTAAAATATCAGCCACTTCTCCCAGGGTCAAGTTGTACTCCCGGAGCTTATGCCTAGGAATTTCCACATGGGTCATAAAATCAGGTACATTCCCTATTTCAACCTGGGTAATCCCTTCTGCGCTTAATAACCGTTCACGCAGCTGTTCGGCCAGTTTCCGAAGGGTCCAAATATCGACATCGCCATACAATCCGATCTCCATCACATCCTGTTGCTGAGATTGGAGCACGACTTCCGGCTCTTCAATATCATCGGGAAAAGTGCGAATCCGGTTCACCGCCTGGTCGATATCCTGAAAAGCTTTCATCCGCTCGGTTCCGGTTACCAGCTCAATCACCACGGTTCCGGATCCTTCACGAGCGGTCGACGTAATTTCCTCAATTCCGTCAACGCCCCGGATGGCTTCTTCTACCGGCATCAAGATTCCCATTTCCACCTCCGAAGGCGCAGCTCCCGGGTAAACGACACTAACTTCAACAATATCGAGCTGAAACTGTGGAAAGACTTCTTTTTGAATATAGATCATGGTGTAAATGCCACCGCCAATCAAAATCATCATCAGCAAGTTCGCTGCAATGGAGTTCCGGGCCATATATGAGATTAACCCTTTCCGATCCTTTTTCCTTATCTTTCCTGAAATTGAACGGCTCATCTACTGCCTCCTTCCGAATCATGATTTTCAGACTGATTCTGATTGCCTCCTGCCTGTGATGCATTGGCGGGCTCTTCCACACGAAGTGCGGCTCCATCGACAACGGTCGATAAATTCGTGGTAACCACCTGGTCATCTTCATACAGGCCACCAGTAATGTAGGCGTAATGCTCATCGCGAAAAATAATCTCCACATCACGGATACGTAGTTTTCCATCTTCCATCACCCAGACTGTTTCATTTTGACGAAGGTAATCTCGATTCAAACGAACGACATCTTCCAGTTTCTTCCCTTCTATTTCGGTTTTCAGAAAAGCTCCAATCATCAATGGAGGCAGGCCTTCAGATGCCGGCTGCTGTACCAATGGATCCTTTACTTCAACCAGCACGCGTGCCAAGCGGGTTTGACTCTCCAAAGCACCCACCAGTTTGTATAAATGCCCTGAGCGGAATTCGTCCGCCCCCCAGGCAGTCCTGCTCCGAATTTTGACCGGCGATCCTTTTTCTCCATCATCGCCTGGAAATGAAAGCCAGTGCAACTTGGCCAATGGAATGGTCACTTCCACCCAGTACACATCCATGCCCACCAAACGCCCAAGGCTTTCACCGAGCGAGACCTGCGAACCCAAGGCCACATCGCGGCTGAGAATATGCGCATCGAACGGTGCCCGAATAGTTGTCCGCTCCAGATCGAGCTCAGCCTGTTTTACGGCAGCCTCAGCCGACTCAACCCGCGATTTAGCTGCATTTAACTGAGGTTCGCGAAGAACCAGCGCCTTATTTTCACCGATTAGGCCTTCTTCTACCAGCTGATAGTCCTGCATGGCAACATGCTGCCTCCCCATTTCCATCTCCAGATCAGCTTTCGCCTGAAGCAGTTCGCTCTTTCGCATTTGAAGCCTGTTATTATAATCTGCCGGGTCAATCATCAGCAAGCTTTGTCCTTTGCTTACAAACCCGCCAGGAGTAAAAGCCTCCGAACGATGAACCACCTGCCCACTCACCCGCGGACTTACCACGACCTCTTGTGCCGGAATAACCACCCCTGTTGCAACGACCAAAGGTTGATAATCTCCGCGCTCAACACCGCTTACCTCAACCAGCATGGCGCTTTCGCGGGTTGCCCCTTCGCTGGTAGCTTTGGGTTCGGTTGAAAAAATAACCAAGGTAACTGCAACCGCAGCCAGTAAAATCACCAGGCTTATAAAAAGTGTCTTTTTAGGATTCATATGATTTGGATCTGGTTTGCAAATTTGATTGTCATCATCGGCTGTTGTCTATTTTTGGAACCTAATGTTAGCCCGGCAAATCGGTTTCGCGTTTTGTTTCGAATCCGCCGGCCAGTGCTCGATACAAAGCAATCCGATATTCCAGCAACTCCAAATTCGCTGCAAGAAGATCACGCTGCAATCGTTGCTGCTCATCCAAGGCCGTCAACACATCAAGGTAATTGCTCATCCCGTTAAAGTAAGCCAACTGCAGCTGCTCATAAGTTTGCTTCGATAAACGAACCTGTGACTCCAGGCTTTGAATGCTCTCCGCCTGTTTCTGCTCCTGAATCAGCGCATCTTCCACTTCGCGAAAAGCCATCAAAACTGCCTGCCCATATTGGTGCAGTCGTTGCTGTCTGACTGCTTCCGACCGATCAACCTCAGCATTGATCTGGCCCCCGTAAAAAAGCGGTGCCAGCAAACTCCCGGCAACAGAATAGGCCCAATCGTCGAACAACTTATCAGCGTTAATCGCCGCTGTAGAAATTGAAGCTGTCAAGTTCAGCCGCGGATACCGACTGCTGATGGCTGAAGCCAGTTCCCGATCGGCAGCCTGAAGCAAATGAAATGCGCTTTGCACATCCGGGCGTCGTTGTACCAACTCAACCGGCAACCCCGTTTCAGGCAAAGGTGGAAGCTCCGGTAAATGATCGGCAGCATCACTAAATGCCTGCCGGGGCACTTGTCCCAACAACACTGCCAATTGATGCTTCAGCATTTGAACGCGCACTTCAGCTGCAATTTTTTGCCCGGTGGTACCCTCCAACAATTGCTCCTGACGTAAGATGTCTACCCCGCGTATCAAACCACTACCAAACCGCGCCTTAATAAGGCGCAACACTTGTTCATTAATTTCAACCTGCTCATTCGCAAGTTGCAACTGATTTCGGGCTTCGGTCAACTGATACCAAGTTCGGACAATCTCAGCCGTAAGCGACAATGCGGCGGTTTGATAATCGGCATAGGATGCCTTTGCACGGAAGCGTTCTGCATCAAGACCCGACTGGATTCGGCCCCACAAGTCAATTTCATATTCAGAGCTTAATCCAAGCTGAAGCACTTCGCTGTCGCGGAACTGTGATTGCGAGCGATTTCTTTCGGCATGCACCGAACCATCCAAACTTGGGAAAAGCGCTGACGCCTCCCTATCAGCCACTGCACTGGCGGCCCGTAGCCGTTCCCAAGCTGTTTTTAGATTGAAGTTGGAATTGAGCGCACTGTCAACCAAAGCATTGAGCTGTGGGTCTTCGAACACAGTCCACCATTGTTCAGGGACCGCCTGAACGCCGGACTCAACAAACCTCTCGGGACTATCAACAGGAATCGAAACGCTTGTCATCCTGGGTGAGCAGTTCAGCAGCATACCCGACAAAACCGCCAATGACAAAATGCGCCCAAACCGTTTCCATATTTGAGGCCAGGTTCTTTTTTCGTGTTCTAGCCAATACGCTGTATCACTAATCTGATTCATATTCAATCTTTTAAATTCCAGCTTATTAAAAATTAACAAGCTCCTGTTCAGGGAGGTTCATCGAAACCGGAATCAAAGAACTAACATTTGTTAATGGGCTCCCACATCCGACAGTGATTCCTGTATGAGCCAACAGTCAATCGCAAACCAATTACTTATCAAAAAATACAAAGAACACTCCCGGATCAATTCCGACGGACGGGTTTATTTTGTACCTTTCCCAAACCAAAAATCTGGCGCTTCTGCAACTCAATAATGGACTCAGAACCTTAAAAAATACAGGCAAATGAAAAAGTTACTTACTTATTTTATGCAAGGATTGGTGTTGGTTGCACCCATCGTTATTACCATTTATATTGTCTTTCTTATTTTTGATTTCATTGATGGAATTTTGCGAAACCAACTGGAAAGCTGGTTTGGTTATGCCATCCCCGGCCTGGGGTTGCTGATTATTGTGGGTCTGATTACCGTTCTTGGCTTTGTCGGGCAATCCATTGTTTCGAGCCCCTTTAAGGCCCTGGCAGACCAGTTACTCAAAAAAGCGCCGCTACTGCAGGTGATTTATAGCTCGCTGGTCGATTTGTTTTCCGCATTTGTTGGCAAGGAGAAAAAATTCAACCGGCCGGTTCTGGTTGAAATCAACAAAGAAAACAACCTGTGGAAGATTGGCTTCGTAACCCAGAAAAGCATGGCTGAAATGGGAATGGAAGGCTTGGTTGCTGTTTACTTCCCACACTCCTATAACTTTTCGGGTGAGTTGTACATGATTACGGCATCGGCCGTAAAACCACTGGAAATGCCTCCTTCCGAAGCGATGAAATTTGTTGTTTCAGGTGGAGTAACCAAAGTCAACTAACATCAAAGGAATTTCAGTCAGTTAATTTTGCAAAGGATGTGTTAGCAGGCCGAAACCACTCAGGGATTAAAATCGGCCATTCACCGAAAAAAGGCGTTGCTTTTTGTTATTTTACTTAAATTTGATACCTGCTACGAGCAAATCATGTGATAAAACGAGCTATACGTAAACGCAACCTAAAATTAGATTCATGGAAATTTTTAAAGCGACCAATGTCGTTAAAGATTATGCGGGACACCGGGCTTTGGATGAGGTCAGCCTTAGCGTCAAAGAGCAGAGTATCTTTGGCTTGCTGGGCCCCAACGGAGCCGGAAAAACGACCTTAATCCGGATCATCAACCAAATTACGGCACCCGACAAAGGAGAGATTGAGCTGTTTGGCCGGAAACTTAAAGCCAGCGACATTCAACACATTGGCTACTTGCCGGAAGAACGTGGCCTGTATAAAAAAATGAAAGTAGGCGAACAGGCCCTGTATCTGGCACAACTGAAAGGGCTAAGCAAGCAAGACGCGCTAAAAGGACTGAAGTACTGGTTCGAAAAGTTTGAAATTCAACCTTGGTGGAATAAGAAAGTGGAAGAGCTTTCGAAAGGGATGCAGCAAAAAATCCAGTTCGTCATTACGGTGGTTCACAAACCCAAGCTGCTGATTTTTGATGAGCCTTTCAGTGGTTTTGATCCCATTAACGCCAAGCTGCTGAAAAATGAAATCCTCAACCTGAAGGAACAGGGTGCCACCATTATTTTCTCCACCCACAACATGGGATCAGTGGAAGAAGTCTGCGACCATATTGCCCTGATCAACCAATCTAAAAAAATACTGGATGGACAGATTGATACCATCAAAGAGCGCTATAAACAAGACATCTATGAAGTAGAAACCAGTGCCGCCCACGATGTAACTGCTGAGTTTAGCCGCAATGGTTTTCAACTAATCGACTACCAACTGAAAGGACAAATTCAGCGTGTAAAGTTTCAGGTAGAACATGAAACACCGACGAACACCTTACTTCAAAACCTGATGGAAAAAATGGAAATTCGCTCTTTCCGTGAGGTGATCCCTTCGATGAATGAAGTGTTTATCCAAGTTGTAGAACAAGCAAACCCCAAAAAACAAGCTCATGCATAAGTCATTTTTAATCTTAAAGCGGGAATACCTTACGCGGGTACGGAAAAAATCGTTCATCATTTTGACATTGCTGGTTCCTTTCCTTTTTGCCGGATTTACCATTCTTCCGGCCTGGTTGGCCATGCAGGACGACGAAGAAGAGCGGACTATTGGGGTTTACGATGCCACCAGCCAGTTCGACCAACGATTGGAAAACACCGATTTTACGAATTTTGAACGCATCCAAAAAGCTGAATTTGAAAGCATTCAGCAAGATATCAAATCGAGCAAATATTATGCAGTGTTGTACATTCCGGAAGACATTCTCAACACCAACCGTGCCCGGCTACTCTCTGACAAGCAGGTTACCTTCGATATTAAAAACATGATAGGAGCCAAACTGGAAAACCTGATCGAGTCGGATAAAAAAGCGGTGATCATCGACCAGTCAGGCATTCCCGATTTGGAGGAGAAACTGGAGGCTGCCCGCACCCGAATCCAACTGGAAACCATTAAGGTTGACGAGAAAGGAGGCGCCGTGAAAAGCTCAACTGAAATTGCCATGGCCGTTGGCTACGCTGCAGGATTTATTATTTATATGTTTGTTTTTATTTATGGAGCCATGGTGATGCGTGGGGTAATGGAAGAAAAAACAAGCCGGATCGTCGAGGTGATTATTTCATCGGTAAGACCCACGCAACTGATGTTTGGAAAGATTGTCGGCATTGGGCTGGTTGGCCTTACCCAATTGGTTTTTTGGCTGATCCTCATATTCTTAATTGTGACCGGGCTACAAGTTTTTCTTAGTCCTGACCAAGCGGAACTCATGCAGCAATCACAAAGCATGATGGCAGCCAATCCTCAACTTCAGGGAGCTGCCCAGGAAAATGCGGTTCTTAATATTATCGATCTGGTTGGTAACCTGAACATTCCACTCATTCTGTTTTCGTTCCTGTTCTACTTTTTAGGCGGATTTCTCATCTATTCCTCGCTCATGGGTGCTGTTGGAGCTGCTGTTGACCATGAAGAAGAAGCGCAGCAACTGATGCTTCCGGTAACCATTCCACTTATTTTTTCGATCATCATTCTGTTTCCTGTGGTGAAAAATCCTGAGGGAGCCTTGGCGTTCTGGGCATCGATGGTGCCCTTTACCTCCCCCGTCATCATGATGGTCCGCGTGCCCTACGGTGTTCCTTTGTGGGAATTGCTGCTATCCATGGGAATTCTGATCGCCTCTATTTATGGAACGATTTGGGTTGCTGGAAAAATTTATCGCACGGGTATATTAATGTATGGCAAGAAAGTCAATCTTAAAGAAATCGTTAAATGGCTTTTTTATCACAATTAAATCAGAGTAAATTGTATTTTATTGGAATATTTTATTTATAATTGTTCCACATAAGCAAAACAACAAATCCTTATGAATTTCACCTTCTCAAACATGTGTATGTGCTGTTGTATGAATACAACACGGGGAAGGTATGTTTAAGATGCAAGATTTTAATTCGTCAGAGATATTAGCAGGCCTTCCAGTATTTGGAAGGCCTTTTTTAATTAAAATAACCCTTTAAAAACAGCAAATATGAAATTTAACAACATCCTTGAGACAATTGGGAACACGCCGAGCGTTCGAATTAACAACCTTTATCCTGAAGGTTACGAAGTGTACACCAAGTTGGAAAAAGCCAACCCTGGCGGTAGTATCAAAGACCGTATTGCCCTAAAAATGGTTGAAGATGCAGAAAGCAAAGGCATTCTGAAGCCAGACTCGTTGATTGTTGAGCCAACTTCGGGCAACACCGGAATTGGACTGGCTTTGGTTGCCGCAGTGAAAAAATATAAGTTGATTCTGGTTATGCCGGAGTCCATGTCCCTGGAACGTCGTCGGATTCTGACGGCTCATGGAGCCGAGTTGGTGCTTACTCCCAAAGAGAAAGGAATGAAAGGTGCCATTGCCAAGGCGGAAGAAATTGCCGCCGAGCATGCTAACGCATGGATCCCTTCGCAATTTGACAATGAAGCCAACATAGCCGCCCACCGCGACCATACCGCCCAGGAAATTTTGAATGATTTCCCTGAAGGATTTGACTACCTGATTACCGGGGTTGGTACCGGCGGACACATTTCGGGGGTGAGCGAGGTTTTGAAGAAGCGCTTTCCGAATTTGAAAACGTTTGCCGTAGAGCCCGAACTTTCACCTGTCATCAGCGGCGGAAACCCCGGACCACACCCCTTGCAGGGAATTGGAGCCGGCTTCATTCCCGAAAACCTGAAAACAAAGTTGCTCGACGGAACCATCCAGGTTTCAAAAGATGACGCTTTTGAATATGCCGTGCGCGCCGCCAAAGAAGAAGGCTTGTTTATCGGCATCTCATCGGGAGCTTCGCTGGCAGCGGTAGCCAAAAAAATTCAGGAACTTCCAAAGGGATCGAGAATCTTAACGTTTACTTACGATACCGGCGAACGCTACTTATCGGTGGACGGACTTTTTAAGTAAACCCGACTAATGATACTCTCTCACAACTGGCTTGTCTCTATTTGTCAGCTGTCAGCGATTAACGAGATTCAGCATTCATTCAAATGTCTGCTTCCACACAAAAAAGATCGGCTCTTCCGGTCTTTTTTTGTGCGATAACCCTTCACTATTTTCTTTCCAATCAATCAGAGGCTTGCAGCAAAACCGAAGGATTATTGCTATTTTTGCGAAACTAATTTTACAGATACTCGACAACTATGGGACCCTATAAATTGCAAATCATACAAACAGTAATTGTTGTGGTATTGCTGCTAACGATCCGGTTCATCATTAAACATTCCATCAACCGGACGCTCAAAAAATTTAATTTCACATTGCAGCGGCGGAAGATCACATTGAAGATTATGAACTTCTTCATCATCATCAGCGCCATTATTGCCTTAACCGGAATTTGGGGAATTGAGCGGGAAAAGCTCATGATCTTCATTTCATCGGTGCTCACCATTCTGGGTATCGCCTTTTTTGCGCAATGGTCAATTCTTTCGAACATTACTGCGGGCTTGATTCTTTATTTCAACCATCCGATGAAATTGGGCGATCACATCCGGGTACTGGAAAAAGATTTTATCATTGAAGGCGAAGTCCACGATGTGACCTTCTTTTTTGTACACATTATCTCGCCGGAAGGTGACCGAATTACGATCCCCAACTCCATCGTTTTGCAAAAAAACCTGTCGGTTGGTCACCCGGAAAAAAAGAAAAAGACACCCCGCAAAACCCTCTAGCATAGACGTGCCCATTGTTTAAATTATTCATGGCTGGAATACCGGAAAAAATCGTTTGAGCGTGAAAAATAGTGTTGCAAATGAACTTCCGGACTCTTAAAATACAGCAAAAATCCGTCCGGACAGTGAAAAAAGCAGTTTGAACACAAAAGGGAGCGCCTGAAACGCAAAAAAAATGATCCGAATACAAAAAAACAGCTTTGAATGCTTACCCGAGCATAAACATTGCGTTTCAATTCCTTATTGTTTCCTGACTGCTCGGCGGAGTATACCGAATAAAAGCTTTAGCCGTTCACCTGTCATTTTTCAGACAACAATGCCAACAGCTTACAATTTTTTGCAACCTTTAAATGCAAAATGTGTTCTATTTGCAAAAATCGAATCAACAACTAAAAGCTTGACTCTTGAAGAACGATCATCAAACATGTATTCACTGCGGAGAGGACTGCGGCCCGGTTCCGATTATCTGGAATGCAAAGCCATTTTGTTGTCAGGGTTGTCAAACAGTTTACCAGTTGTTGAACGACAACAAGATGGATCAGTATTACAGCATCCAGAAGGCCCCCGGAATCAAACTGAAAACCGATCAAATCCCTTCGGATGAAAAGTTTGCTTACCTGGACCTGGAAGAGATCCGAAATGGTCTGCTCGATTTCTCTGACTCCGGTGTTTCCAAAATACGTTTTTTCATTCCGGCCATCCATTGCGCATCCTGCATCTGGCTGCTGGAGAATTTGCACACTCTGCATCCCGGGGTGATTCAGTCGTCGGTTAATTTTCCCAAAAAAGAAGTCAGCATCACCTTTCACGACGACGAAATCACACTGCGACAGCTGGTTGAACTGCTGGCCTCCATTCATTATGTTCCGGAAATCAGCCAGCAATCGATGGAAAAGCCCGAAAAAGGAAAAACCAACAAAACCCTGCTGATCAAGATCGGGATTGCCGGATTCAGCTTTCTGAATGCCATGCTGTACCATTTTCCGCAGTACCTGCCCGGCAGCGAATCCCTTGAAGTCGAATTCCGCATTATCTTTGGCTGGCTGAGTTTTTTACTCAGCCTGCCGGTGTTGTTCTATTGTGCCAGTGACTACTTTCTGTCGGCCTGGAAAAGCTTGCGCAAAAAAATCATCAGCATTGATTTGCCCATTGCGCTTGGCCTGATCACCCTGTTTGTTCAAAGTTCAATTGAACTGATTGTTGACCAAGGAATTGGTTATTTCGACTCACTAACCGGTCTGGTTTTTTTCCTGTTGATTGGCAAGTGGTATCAAAGCATTACCTACGAGGCGCTCACTTTTGAACGCAACTATAAGTCCTACTTCCCGGTGGCAGTGACCAAAGTGACCTCAGAAGGCAACACGACCATCGCGCTGAATGAGCTGAAAGCCGGCGACCGGATTTTGGTTCGCAACCAGGAGTTGATTCCGACTGATGCGACCATAGAAAAGGGAAATGCCAGCATCGACTACAGTTTTGTTACCGGCGAGTCTATTCCGGTGGCAAAAAAACCCGGCGATTTCGTATTTGCGGGTGGGCGCCAAACCGGTAGTGCCATTGAACTTTTGGTGCAAAAGGAAGTGGAACAAAGCTACCTCACCCAACTTTGGAATCAGGACAACAAGAAGGCAGACGACGGCACTCCCATCTCTGGCATTATGGACAAAGTCAGCCAGTACTTCACCATCGTCATCATCACCGTTGCGCTATCGGCCGCCATCTACTGGAACTTTGCCGACGCAAGCAAGGCATTATTCGCGTTTACATCGGTACTGATTATTGCTTGCCCCTGTGCGCTGGCACTCACCATTCCGTTTACTTTTGGAACCACCATGCGCCAATTTGGGCGAAAAGGATTTTACCTGAAAAACACAGCGGTAATCGAAAAGCTATACCGCATTAAAACGGTTGTTTTCGATAAAACAGGAACCATCACCCATGCACAATCTTCCAAAATTGAATTTCGGGGCGAAAAGCTGACCGGCGAACAAATCCGACTGATCAAGTCGCTGGTTTTTCATTCCACCCATCCGTTGAGTAAAGCCATTTACGAATCCATCAAGGAACCGATCATCGATGAAGTTGCTGATTTCCAAGAGATCCCTTCAATGGGAATTACCGGTAAAGTAAAAGGAACAAAAATCAACATTGGCTCTCAATACTTTGTTACGGGTGATCAATCATCAGATAAAGAATTAAAAACGCAAGTGTGGGTTTTCATTGAAAACAAAACCTTGGGCTATTTTCAGTTTGAAAACAACTACCGCGAAGGACTTGCCGAAACCATCGCCAGTCTGCAAACGAGCTACGAGCTGCATTTAATTAGTGGCGACAACGAATCGGAGCGGCAAAACCTGCTGCCTTTATTCCACGACCATGCCCGTCTCAATTTCAACCAGTCGCCAACAGACAAGCTAAACTACATCAAGAATTTGCAGCGAAATCGGGAAGATGCCCTGATGATTGGTGACGGACTGAATGATGCCGGAGCACTAAACGAAAGTAAAGTTGGACTGGTGATTGCCGACAATATTTACAACTTTACACCAGCCTGCGACGCGATTTTGCAAGCCGAAAAGTTTGCCTCGCTCCATCGCTTCATCCAGTTTACCAAAACCAGTATGCGCATTGTTTGGCTGTCGTTTTTGATTTCATTTTTGTATAATATTGTTGGAATTTCATTTGCAGTACAGGGTAATTTATCGCCCATCATTGCGGCCATTCTCATGCCGCTAAGTTCCGTAACAGTCGTCGCATTTGCCACGTTTTCAGTTAATTTTATGACCAAGAAAAAACAGCTTTAAAAACTGGTTCAAAACTCTTCCAAAAAAATTGCTTATTTTGGGGAACAAAGTTTGAGCATGCTTGTTGTTTGATTCTGATTTGTGGATAAATGTTGTGACCCGCAGCAGTAAAGCAAAAGCAAAAAAACTAAAAGTGAACTAAAACCAAAGGTATGTCGGTTGTATTTGTATTGATTATTATTGGGATTTTAGTGGCATCCGTTTTTCTTATTGCATTTATCTGGGCTGTTCGAAACGGGCAGTTTGACGATTCTTACACCCCATCCGTCCGCATTTTATTTGATGATCCGGTTTCTTCGAAAGAAAACGATCGCGACCTGACAGAAGACAAGTCGCAGAAAAAGCAATCTATTAAATCATAGCTATATGGAATTACAGAAGTTCACCTATGACAACAGGATTACGCGGGATTTTGCCGTGGCAACGATTGTGTGGGGTGTCGTAGGCATGTTGGTCGGCTTATTGGTAGCCTTGCAGATTTTTATTCCTGAAATGAATTTCAACCTGGAATATACCACCTTTGGCAGAACCAGGCCCGTGCACACCAACGCGGTCATTTTTGCCTTTGTTGGAAATGCTATTTTCACTGCCGTGTATTACTCCTTGCCACGTTTGCTGAAAACAAGCATGTACAGCAGGCTGCTTGGCAAAATTCATTTCTGGGGTTGGCAGTTGATTATTGTTGCCGGTGCCATCACCTTGCTCATGGGCTACACCTCAGGCAAGGAATATGCCGAACTGGAATGGCCCATTGACATTGCCATTACGCTGGTTTGGGTCGTTTTCGGAATCAACATGTTTGGAACCATCCTTCAACGCCGGGTGAGCCACATCTACGTCGCCATTTGGTTTTACATTGCCACCTGGGTGACCGTTGCCGTCCTTCACATCGTCAATTCCATTGAAATTCCATACAGCCTGATGAAAAGTTACCCGGTGTATGCCGGAATCCAGGATGCGTTGGTCCAATGGTGGTATGGGCACAATGCCGTGGCTTTTTTCCTGACCACCCCTTTCCTCGGATTGATGTATTATTTTGTTCCAAAGGCAGCCAACCGGCCCATCTATTCTTATAAATTATCGATTGTCCACTTTTGGTCCTTGATCTTCATATACATCTGGGCAGGACCACACCACTTGCTTTACAGCTCGCTGCCCGACTGGCTTCAGGCTTTGGGAACTACTTTCTCCATCATGCTGATCGCACCAAGCTGGGGAGGCATGATTAACGGCTTGCTAACTCTGCGTGGCGCCTGGGACAAAGTCCGAAAAGATCCGGTTCTAAAAATGTTTGTGGTTGGAATAACCGCTTATGGCATGGCTACTTTCGAAGGGCCCATGATGTCGCTGAAAACGGTGAATGCCATTAGCCACTTCACCGACTGGACCGTTGGACACGTCCACATTGGCGCGCTGGGCTGGAACGGCATGTTAACCTTTGGTATGTTATACTGGCTTGTCCCACGACTATACAATACGAAACTTTACTCAGTCAAGCTGGCCAACGCGCATTTCTGGATCTCGACGCTTGCCATTATTTTCTATGCCGTCCCGCTTTACATTGGTGGAATTACCCAGGCACTGATGTGGAAAGAATTTACTCCGGAAGGCTTTCTGGCTTACCCAAACTTTCTGGAAACTGTGACCCAGCTCATCCCGATGTATGCCACCCGGGCCTTTGGAGGTTTTCTATATGTAGTTGGCATGCTCATGCTGGTATTTAACGTGATTAAAACTGCCAAACAAGGGCAATTGGTGGCCGTTGAAGAGGTGGAAGCCCCGGCACTGCATGCTCAACCTGCTGTGAAAACCAAGTCGGAAAGCTGGCACGGATTTTTGGAACGTAAACCCATTCGCTTCCTGATTTTTGCAACCATCGCCATCCTTATTGGAGGTGTGTTTGAAATCATCCCGACTTACCTGATCAACTCGAACGTTCCCATCATTTCGAGCGTACAGCCCTACACGCCCCTCGAACTACAGGGTCGCGATATTTATGTTCGCGAAGGATGTTACAATTGCCACTCGCAAATGATTCGGCCATTCAGGTCTGAAACTGAACGGTACGGAGAATATTCCAAAGCAGGCGAATTCATATACGATCATCCCTTCCAGTTTGGCTCCAAACGGACAGGCCCCGACTTGGCACGCGAGGGTGTAAAAACTGGCCGGTTATACAAGCCCAACGCCTGGCATTACAACCATTTTATTGATCCGCAAAAGATGAACGAAGGGTCCATTATGCCTAAGTATCCGTGGCTGGCCGAAAAAGATATCGATCTGAAATCGACTGCACCAAAGATCAGGGCGATGAAACGCCTGGGGGTTCCCTACCCTGACAACTACGAGCACAAGGCAAATGATGACCTGCAGAAGCAGGCCGAAGAGATTGCTCAAAACCTGCGCGAAGCTGGAATTGAGACGGAAAGCACCAAGGAAATTATTGCGCTAATTGCCTACATGCAACGCCTGGGTACAGATATTATGAAACCACAAATTGAAGAAGAGGAGGAATAAACCATGATGAAAGAACACTTGCAAAGCATCATTGGCGTGGAATTATATGCCATTATTGGCTTTTTGATTTTTTTTGTATTCTTCATTCTGGTCACCCTGCACACCATTCGGATGGATAAGAGCCGGGTCAGACGATTAAGCGAAATTCCGCTGGAAGATGAATTTAGAACGAACCAGGAGTAGCCTAAAATAGAAATCCTATGAGCACAACAGAAGATAAGCACCACGAAAAGCATCAGCCTCAAGCCGAAATCGACGAGGTAACCAATGACCAGTTACTTCAAGGACACGAATTTGATGGAATCCGGGAGTTGGATAACCAGCTTCCGCCCTGGCTGAAATACCTGTTTTATGCCAGCATTGTGTTTGCGGCTTCCTACCTCACGCTGGTTTTTGTTTTTGAAGACGATCGGGTGATTCAGGCCAAAGAATATCAAAAGGAAATGGCCGCTTATATTGAGGAAGAAGAAACTGCAGAAGAAGACGAACAAGCCACTCCGGTTGAACGAACCCAAGAGGAAATTATGGCTAGCGGAGAAGCGACTTTCTCAAAAATCTGCTCCGTTTGCCATGGCAAGTTTGGTGAAGGCCTTGTTGGCCCGAACTTCACCGATGAATACTGGATTCACGGAGGATCGCGCGAAGACATGCACGAAGTAATTGTTACCGGGGTAATTGAAAAGGGAATGATTTCCTACAAAAACCTACTCTCTGAAAGACAAATTCAGGATGTCATCACCTACATCAAGAGTTTGCAGGGCACCAATCCGCCAAATCAAAAAGCTCCTGAAGGAGAAAAATATGATCCAGAACCTCAAGAAGGAGCGCAAAGCTAACCGACTTTCATAAAGACAAACATGGACTCAGCAGCAAAAAACACCGCCAATCAACAAGATAGCTTTCGCGATCAAATGGCTACTGTTGACAACGAAGGAAAACGGGTATGGCTTTTTCCCAAGATGCCAAAAGGCAAGTTGTACAACTATCGGCGGGTTGTTGCTTACTCGCTGTTGCTGTTTTTCTATTTGGCTCCACACCTGAAGATGGGAGGAGAACCACTTCTTTTTCTGAATTTTGCTGGACGGAAATTTGTGTTCTTTGGAAATACGTTTTATCCGCAGGATTTTCACTTGCTGATTTTCCCGGTCATTGCCCTCTTGGTGTTCACCATCTTGTTCACCGTTGTTTACGGACGTATTTTCTGCGGATGGACCTGTCCACAAACAGTGTTCATGGAATTTTTGTATCGCCCCGTTGAATACCTGATTGACGGTGATCGTCGTAAACAACAAGTACTTGCACAGCAAGAAATGAATATGGAAAAGTTTTTGAAGCGGACCGTGAAGCATGCGCTTTTTCTATCCATTTCGTTTTGGACCATTCTTACGTTCTGGTCTTATCTCATTGGCTTTTCCGAAGTGCAGGTTTATCTGTCCACTTGGCCAAACGCCAATTTCTCCGCTCTGCTTGTCGTGCTGGCCTTTACTGGGGCACACTATTTTGTATTTGGCTGGTTTCGCGAGCAGGTTTGTACATTGGTTTGCCCCTACGGAAGACTACAAGGTGTGATGCTTGATAATGACTCCATTGTGGTAGCCTACGATTACGTTCGTGGCGAACCGCGCGGAAGAGGCAGAAATGAGGAAAAAGGGGACTGTATTGACTGCAAACGATGTGTGGATGTTTGTCCAACCGGAATTGACATCCGAAACGGTACGCAAATGGAGTGCATCAACTGCACGGCTTGCATCGATGCCTGCAATTCAGTCATGTACACCGTAAACAAACCCAAAGGGCTGATCCGATATGCCTCGGAAAACTCCATTATGAAAGGGACAAAACATGCTTTGAATGCCCGAGCAATTGCCTATTCTGTTGTGCTGGTGTTGCTGGTGGGTCTGGCCAGCTACTCATTCATTAACCGCGGTGATATTGAAACCACACTCATTCGAGCACAAGGAACCATGTTCCAGGAATACGGAGCCGACGCTTACAGCAACTTATACAATATGCAAATGGTGAATAAGACCAAAGAACCGATCACTGCAGAACTGAAATTAATTGCACCCGAAGGAAAAATAGTCGTTATGGGAGATGAGCTCAGCATTGAAGTTGGAAAAATTGCCAAGCGTAATTTACTAATCATCCTGAATAAAGATCAGCTAACAAAATCCAACACGCATTTACGCATTGGGGTTTATGAAAATGGAGAACTGGTAGAAGAAATCGGGACAAGTTTTGTTGGGCCAAATTCACTGGACTATTAGGTCCCGGAGCAGACCATTCTTTTTTTTTATTACGTTTTCCACAAGTACGCAACGATCAACAAAAGCGTTCGAAAAACTTAAAACAGCAGCTATGAAGATAAAAATAAATTGGGGAACAGGCATTGTTATCGCACTTCTAATTATGATGTCGGCCATGCTCTTCCTGGTCTCCATCGCTGTGAGGCAAGATTTTGATTTGGTTGAAAAGGATTATTACCAGAAATCGGTGAATTACCAAAACCAGATTGACAAGATCAACAATGTCAGCAAACTGGAAGTGCCCGTTAAATTAATTCAAACAGAGAAGGCCATTCAGATTGACTTTCCAGTACTGTTTCAAAACGAACTACTTGCAGGCACCATTCACATTTACAGTCCGGTGAGTGAAAAAAACGACCTGACTTTACCAATCAAGCTAAATGACGCATTAAGCCAATCCATCTCGGTAAAAGACTTGCCAAGCGGGCGCTACAAGGTAAAATTGGACTGGATTTCGAATGAGAAACCCTACTACCAGGAACTTGAAATACAACTACCATGATTTTCGATTTCATTGCACCATTAACCATCGGATTGGTCGGCAGTTTTCATTGCATCGGCATGTGTGGCCCCATTGCGGTGGCCCTGCCCTTGAAAAACCATAGCGCAGGAGCAAAAATTGCCGGCGGCTTACTCTACAACATTGGCCGTACACTAACTTACGCGGTGCTTGGCTTACTGTTTGGACTTCTGGGTGCTGGTATTCACTTGGCCGGTTTTCAGCAATGGACCTCCATTTTGCTTGGAGCAATCATGATTTTGAGTGTTCTCTTTCCGTATTTCTTTAAGCAGCGGATCAACCTGGGCACCTTGTTTACCGGCTATGCCGGACGGCTCATTTCGAATCTGCGTAAACAGTTTTCCAACCATTCTTATCAGTCACTTTTCAGTATTGGATTGCTGAACGGCCTGTTGCCCTGCGGACTGGTTTACGTGGCCATTGCAGGAGCAATCAATACGAATCATGTTTTGGCCGGTGCCTTATTCATGACTTTATTTGGTTTGGGAACCATTCCAATGATGTTGCTGATATCGCTATCAGGAAACATGATCAGCACACGGTTACGAGCCGGAATGCGCAAAGTGGTTCCTTACTTCATAGTCCTGTTGGGAATCTTGTTTATTTTGCGCGGATTGTCGCTTGGCATACCTTACATCAGCCCAAAATCAGAAAAATTAATCCCCATCGAACGGGCAATGGAAGATAGCTGCTGCCACTGATAATGAAAGGAAATAAAATTCTAATCCTTGAAGCAGAATAAATTAGAACCACAGCATGACAATCAAAAAGAATTGAAGAACAGGAGAACCGCATGGAATCTCAAAAAAATAATGGTTTAATTTCTTTTTTTTATAAACATTCGGTAGTGGTTTTGGGTTTCTTATGGTGATAAAGTAAGTAGGTCTTTCTATCTTGTGAAAATCAAAAACCAAGAGGCTAAAAATAATATGAGGCTATTTCCAAAACAATTGCTGTTTTTTCTTGCCATTATACTTCAAATCAACTCCTTTGGGCAGATCAATCCTGTCTCCGATGCGCCTGGTGATCCTGAGGTTGGTGTTGTTGAGCATTTGGATGAGTTTCTGCCGAATGACATCTACATTACCGGACTTGATTCGCAACGGGTTTTACTGACTGACTTGATTGACAAGCCAACGGTTTTAAACTTTGTTTATTATCGTTGCCCTGGCATTTGCAGCCCCTTAATGGAAGGACTTGCAGAGGTAATGGATCGATCAGATTTGAAACCAAATGAAGATTACCAGGTGCTGACCATCAGTTTTGATCCATCGGAAACACTGGACTTGGCCGAACGAAAAAAAACAAACTATCTGAATCTGGTCAATAAAAAAGAGGCCATTAGTGCCGGCTGGAAATTTTTTATTTCGGATAGCGCCAGCATTGACAAAGCGACAAAAGCAGTTGGTTTTCAATACAAAAAGACAGGCAATGATTTTTTACATGCCGCATCGGTCATGGTCATCAGTCCCGATGGAAAAATAACCCGCTACCTCAATGGAATTTATTTTTTACCTTTTGAATTTAAAATGGCCATTATTGAAGCTAATAAAGGACAATCGGGGCCAACAATTAATAAGATCTTACAATTTTGCTATTCATATGATCCTGTTGGGCAAACCTATGTTTTAAACGTAACGAAAGTTGCCGGCTCAATCATTCTGTTTTTTGCATTGGTTATTTTCCTGTATTTAGTATTTAAACCTAAACGAAGAGAAGTTTAACAAACGAACATTTATATGCAAGCAAGTTCTAAAATCCCCACTGATGTAAGTTATTTGGAATACGAAGGCAAGCATAAAGGGTTAAAGGCGTGGATTTTTTCTACCGACCATAAGCGTATTGGCCTGCTGTACCTGTATTCCATGATGACCTTGTTTTTAGTTGGAGTTATCCTGGGCCTTGCCATGAGGTTTGAGCTGATTGCTCCAGGTAAAACCATCATGGAAGCCAAAGATTACAATGCAGTTTTCACAGTTCACGGTGTCATCATGATCTTTATGATTGTGATCCCAGGACTGCCGGCTGTTTTTGGAAACTTTATGCTCCCGATTATGATTGGAGCCAAAGACGTGGCCTTCCCTAAATTAAATTTATTATCCTGGTGGGTATACATTGCCGGAGCATTTCTGGTGATCACATCCGTTCTTTTTGGTGATGGGTCGCCCGACACCGGCTGGACCTTTTATGCACCGTATAGCTTTAAAACCGGGGCCAATATGCTGCCTGCCATTTTCGGAGCTTTTGTGCTGGGTTTTTCATCCATCCTCACCGGGCTAAACTTTATTGTCACCATCCACCGTATGCGTGCCCCTGGCATGACATGGACCAAAATGCCACTGTTCCCCTGGTCACTGTACGGCACAGCATGGATTCAGCTGCTGGCTACTCCTATCGTTGGAATTACACTGGTCTTGGTGGCGTTAGAAAGGATTTTTGGTATTGGGGTGTTCGATCCGGCTCTTGGCGGCGATCCGATCCTGTACCAGCACCTTTTCTGGATCTATTCGCATCCAGCGGTCTACGTGATGATTCTGCCCGCCATGGGAGCTATTTCTGAAATTATTCCAACCTTCTCTCAAAAACATATTTTCGGTTATAAAGTCCTTGTGGTATCTACCCTTGCAATTGCCTTTATTGGATACTTTGTCTGGGGGCACCACATGTTTACATCCGGAATGAGCGGAACAGCTCAGTACACTTTTTCCATACTGACATTTCTGGTAGCTATTCCCAGCGCCATAAAAGTATTCAATTGGATTTCCACCATGTACAAAGGATCCATCAATGTACAAACCCCGTTTTACTGGGCAGCTTCTTTCATTTTTGTTTTTATGATTGGTGGTTTGTCAGGACTGGTTGTGGGAGCTTTGGCAACCAACGTTTACCTGCATGATACGGCGTTTGTCGTTGCCCACTTCCACTTTATTGTGTTTGGCGGTGTCGGGTTCTCCTTTTTTGGAGCCATTCACTACTGGTTTCCCAAAATGTTTGGGCGGATGTATGACGCCACCTGGGCAAACATTGGCTGGCTAATCTTCACGATCGGTTTCCTGGCCCTATACTCTCCCATGTTCTACCTGGGAATGCAAGGAATGCCACGCCGTTATTACGATTATCTGGAAGAATTTCACGCCGCAAATATTTTATCAACGTTGGGATCGTGGGTAATGACACTGGGATTGATTATTGTGATCATTAATCTGTTCCGTTCAGCTAAAAACGGGCCCATTGCTGAAGCAAACCCGTGGAATGGAAAAACGTTGGAATGGACCGTTCCATCACCGCCGCCGGTTGAAAACTTTGATGAAATTCCTGAGTACAAAGAAAACGACGGACCTTACGAATATCAATAAACGCTATACCTATGTCACAAGTTATTCAACATGATGAGCACTATGACCCGGAAGGATCGAAAATCGGGATGTGGCTTTTCATTTTTACTGAATTGCTTCTATTTGGAGGGCTTTTCATTGTCTACTCGGTTTACAGGTACATGAATGCCGACGCATTTCACCTGGCAGCCGAAGAATTGAATACGACCGTTGGCGCATTGAATACGGTCATTCTGCTGGTTAGCAGCATGACCATTGCCATGTCGACAACAGCCCTTCAGAAAAAGCAAAAAGCAACCACCATTGTTTTGTTGGAAATCACCTTCATGTTGGCGCTAATATTTTTGGTGAACAAATACTTTGAGTGGGGTGTAAAATTTGATCATGGAATTTTCCCCGGATCAGAGTTTATGAAGGCGGAAATGAGTCAGGGAGAGGTGTTATTCTTTGGGTTATACTTTGTCATGACCGGCTTGCACGCCCTGCATATTATCGCCGGATTAGTGATCATGGGATTTGCCCTGGCACGAATAAAAAAGGGTACCGTTCATGCCGACAGGCCATCCTTGTTGGAAAATGCCGGGTTATACTGGCACCTGGTTGACTTAATCTGGATCTTCCTGTTCCCATTGTTTTACTTAATCACCTAACAACTAAATTATGGAAAATGAAAAACATCATATCGTTCCATACGGCTTATATGCTATTATTCTGCTGTTGCTGCTTACTTTGACGTTTCTGTCAATAGCCATTACCAACATCGAATTAGGAGCTTATACTGTTGCCGGAGCTTTATTGCTTGCCTCAGTAAAATCAGGTTTAGTGCTGGTTTATTTCATGCACCTTAAATTTGACAAAGCCTATATTCAGATTATGGTCGGACTGGTTTTTCTATTATTTATTGCTATCGTTCTTGTTACGTTTTTTGACTACTATTTCAGATAAGAAACTATGTATATTTTAGCATCAACACAAGCCTCTAATTTTGTTGCCGGAGTCGACCGGGCATTCATTTTTATTCTTGCTGTAAGCTTTTTCTTTTTGATCAGCCTCACAGCAGTCATGATTTATTTTATTTTCAAATACAATAGAAAGCGACATCCAAAGGCTGTACAAATAAAGGGAAGCAACTTGTTGGAATTGATCTGGACCATCATTCCCACCATCTTAGTGCTTATCATGTTTTATTACGGATGGGCTGGATGGAAACCCATGAAAACAGCTCCGGAAGATAGTTTCGAAATCACCGTCGTTGGACGCATGTGGAACTTTACTTTCGAATATGACAATGGTCGGCGAACTGATACCTTATTTGTGCCAAAAGACCAGCCTGTCAAGCTGAACCTTCGATCAATGGATGTCATCCACTCCGTATTTATTCCTGCATTCAGAGTGAAGGAAGACGTAGTGCCTGGCAGTGAGAAGTTTTTGTGGTTTACCCCTACAAACGAAGGCATCTACGAGCTTTTTTGCACCGAGTATTGTGGACTGCAGCACTCGTACATGTATAACTGGGTAAAAGTGATGCCCGAGGAAGAGTTCAATAAATGGTATACCGACACCACACAACAAGTAGCCAGCGCAGAGATTGATTCGCCGGCGGCAGCAGGTAAGCGAATTATGACCAACATCGGGTGTTTTGCCTGCCATTCAGTTGATGGATCAAAAATTATTGGTCCTTCATTTAAAGGAATCTACGGCCATGACGTAACCGTAAAATCGGGGGGAAGCGAACGCACCATTACTGTTGATGACGCATACATCAAACGGTCTATTTATGAGCCTGACGCTGATGTTGTTGACGGATTTAACCGCGGCCTGATGCAAAGCTACCAAGGACAGCTAAGTGATTCGGACATTGAACAGATTATTGAATACCTGAAAACACTTGAATAGCATGAGCCGTCAAACCATTGGCTCCTATCTTAAACTTATTCTTCAACTGGGCAAAGCGCGTATCTCTTTGCCCGTTGCTTTATCAGCCCTAACCGGTTTTGCCCTTCACACAGGAACGATTGGACTGGAAGGCGTCTATCTGGGCGTCGGCGTATTTTTAATCTCGTGTAGCTCCGGTACCATCAACCATTGGCAGGAACACCGAATTGACGCATTAATGCCCCGCACACAAAATAGACCAATCCCTTCGGGGAAAATTTCGCCTTTATTCGCCACATGGGTGGCCTTACTTTATTTTATATCTGGTGCAGTAATTCTAACAATTCATTTCCCCCCGGCGGCACTTATCGCAAGCACAGTCACGCTTCTTTCATACAACGGCTTTTACACCCCTCTAAAAAAATACACTGCATTTGCTGTGGTACCCGGCTCACTGGTCGGAGCTTTGCCACCCTACATTGGATGGTTGGCTACAGGGGGCGATTTGTTTAGCCCAGTCATTTTCTGGGTCGCTGTTTTCTTTTTTATCGGCCAAATTCCCCATTTTTGGTTGCTACTGTTAATGTTCGGCAAAGAATACAAATTGGTTGGTTACCCCAGCTTAACGGACATCTTTACCGACAACCAGATCAAACGTCTAAGCTATACCTGGATTCTATCGACCATTGCAGCCGCTTTAATCATCGCATTCAAAATCATGATCAGCAAAATCATCATCGTCATTCTATTGGCGTACATTTTCTATGTGCTAATCTCCACCAGCTTACAACTTCTTATAAAAAACAACCTTCAGGTACGAAGCACCTTCTTCAAAATCAACTTTTTATATCTCCTTATGATGATTGCAATAATCATCGATAGCATTCTTCTTCGTTGATGAACAAACAAAAAAATCAGATGTTATACCAATATATCTAGATTTTTAAATATATTAGCCATGCGAAAAAAATCAACGATGTTTCTAACCGGATTTATCACTGGAATTCTATTGACATTTTTGCTCCTTCTTGTTTTGGCTCCCAGAATAATCTTCACCAAAACGGAAAGCAAGTACAATTTTGCCCAAACGGTTGATCTAATTGAGCAATCGACTAGAGACAACGGCTGGAGCATGCCCTACCAATATGACCTGCAGGCAACCCTAAACATGCACGGGTTTGCTGTAAAACCAGTCAGAGTTTTTTCAATCTGCAAACCCGAGCTGGCTGCTCGGATCTTGGGAAGCGACGAGGACCGGCACATTTCGGCCATGATGCCTTGTCGTGTGGCTGTCTATGAAAATGAGAACGGTAAAACATACATTGCCCGCATGAATGCCATTTTGCTCTCAAAGCTGCTTGGAAACAACGCAGAAGCAGTAATGAGAGATGCAGGTCAGGAAAGTGAAAGAATACTTGAACCGCTCTTAAAATAAGCCAATAAAAGGACAACGTCCTAATTAACAGTTAATTTAAAACAATAAAATAAACTATATGCTCAAACTAAAGAGGTACATCAAAACAAGTCTGCTGTTGGTCGTAATCAGTCTTTTTACCCTAGCCTGTGACCAAAAAAACGCTACAACGACACCGAAACAGCCTGTTGCTGACGTTGAGCTGGTTTATTCTGTTGAAGGCATGACATGCGATCACTGCGAAATGTCAATTCAAAAAGGGGTAAATGAACTCGAAGGGATTGCAGAAGTTGAAGCCAACCATGAAGACTCAACCACACGCATTGTCTACAATCCTTCGAAAACAAACCCTGAAAAAATTACTGCTGCGATAGAGAAAAGAGGCTATCACGTCGTGAAATAAGATGGACTCGAAATGTTAAAAAAATCACTTTTAATGCCCATTCAGCGTCCGGCAGAATTAAGCGTCTAAAAAGAAACAAAATTTAATCTTTTTAACATCATCGAAGCAACCCTTTGGCAAGTTATTTGTCAGTAATAATAGAAACACAGAAACAAGCCAGGAAACAAACTTTAAAATTTCATTTAACAATTTTGAATTCAACAAAACAACGGAAGTGAAAACATTAAAGTGAGTTCCATACGTACCTTTAAAAATAATAACGTATGAAAACACCACTTATCTTATTCAGTTTACTAATGATTTCTTGCCTGATACCTACAGCAGGCAGTGCACAAACCGCCAATGTTTACGGAAAGGTTATGGACAAAGCGACAAACAAGCCACTCTACGGGGTCAATGTTTGTCTTGAAGATGATCCACTTGGTATTGGCACCATCACCAATGAAAATGGCGAATTTCGGCTGTGGAATCTCCCGGGAGACACCATCCATGTTTTGATTCGATGTGACGGTTACCAAACCTATGTTTTGAAAATTAGCTCCTCGTCAAGTCCATCGCAGGATGTACAGGAAATTTACCTCGAGGCAGAAACAGACCAAGATGAGAAACAAACCAGTTTCAGGTGGTTTTCCACGAAGAAAGACAACCACAAATAGATCTTCATCTTAAGCATAATTGTAGTTCAATATTTCATTCTTGCAGCAGGCTGATGCCGTGTTGCAGATCAAATTTGCATCATTGCAGTTGCTTACTGCATAAATGAAATAGCGAGAAAATAAACTACCCTTGCCGGGTTCTCAATAGTTGTTGATTTTTTACACAAGAAAGCGTCCGCGATAAGAAATGACAAAGTGTGCCCGAACGAAAAAAAACAGCCTAATCGGGAATTTCCTCGGGAAGTGCTTCCCGTACGCCAATAATTTTTCCTGAAAAAATCAGGTCTTTCCCGGCCATAGGGTGATTGAAATCCATGATCACCCGATTTTCTCCTCTTCTGACTATTTTGCCATACAGTTGGTTTCCCTTGTCATCTCCCATCGGAAAGACGTTTCCAACCTGCACCACTTCGTCGTCAATGCGACCATCTTCTTCAGCAAAAGTGGTCAGCGGCAAATCAACGATTGCCTTTGGATCAATAGGGCCGTATGCCTCGTGCTGCGAAGCATGGAAATGAAACGATTCTCCGGCTGATAATCCTTGCAGAGAGTGCTCGAACACCTCCAGAAGCAGTTGATTTCCGAACAGAAACTCCTGCATTTCCTCACCCGAAACCTGCTGTAGAATTTTCCCGTCCGACGCATCTGCGACAGAATACTGAACTGTAGCAACGGTATTTTTTTTTATTTTCATTTTGCTTACCACTTCAGAAATGTTTTTCGAGACTTGCCCATTTCATGTAAAAAAAAACACTATTCTGTCGCCAGTGAACGCACATAATGCACAATCTTCCAGCGGTTTTCGGGGCTGATCTGTCCTCCGTGAGGTCCCATCAACCCTGAAAAAGAACCGACAGTTATGACATGAAATATTTCACCATCCGGCTTACCTTTTAAATAATCATCAATCAATGATCGAGGTTTGGCCGGAAACATCCGACTCGTAAATAAATGCCCATTACCATCGCCAATGTCTCCGTGACAGCTGATACAGAATATTTCGTATTGACGTTTTCCCTCGTCCAATACTTCAGGGGTTGCCTCTACCGGATTGACCAGCTCCTGCCCCGCTCTTACCTGTTCATCCATCGACCGTCCTTCGTAAGGATAGGGCTTAAACCCGCGGGGAATGGTCCCCTCCGCAGGCAAACGCATCGTATTCCCGTCTTCAAATACTGGATTTTCCGTATAAGTTTTATAGGCCGGAGAATAAGCCATATCGGGGAAAAAAGTATGTCCTGGCCGGTTTTTATCGCGTGTACATGCCGCCGACAGAACCACGACAAAAAGCAACAGGTATAGTTTAACAGATCTTCTCATAATCAGTATTGCGTATGGTATTCAAGACTTTCTTTATAAAATGGATGATTTTTGGGAATCAGCGGAGCTTTGGCAAGTGAACGGGAGACAACGAACAGGAACAGGCCGACAAATCCGATGGTAATTCCAACTTCCGGTATTCCAATTCCAGACTCTTCGCCACCCACAGCCCCGGGCATGATTAACTGGTACAGATCGAGCCAATGGCCAATAAACACAATCAACGAAACAGGCAACAGGATTAAAGAGCCACGTTTTGAGTTCCGGGTCATCAAGGCAAAAAACGGAACCACAAAGTTCAGAATCAAATTGACGTAGAAAATCGTACTGAAGTTTTTATGTCGTTCGTAAAAATAAACGGTTTCTTCAGGAATGTTGGCATACCAAATCAACATGTACTGCGAGAACCATAAGTAGGCCCAAAAGATGCTAAAGCCAAACAGGTATTTCCCAAGATCGTGAATATGCTCGTTGTTCACATGTCCCATATAACCCATTCGCCTCAACACGATCAACAGGATGATCAATACCGCCGTGCCACTAGCGAGCATGCTCGAAAAGACATACCAGCCATAAAGGGTACTAAACCAATGCGCATCAATCGACATGAGCCAGTCCCACGACGAAGTGACACTGGTAATGGCAAGCGTAACGACGAAAACGGCTGAAAAAATCCGAAACTTTCGGTAGTATTTCAAATCGCCTGATTGATCGAGCAACAGCGAATATTTACGAATAAAATGAGCCAAAATAATCCAAATGGCAAAGTACACAGCAAATCGTACATAAAAGAAAGGTGCATTCAGATAGGCCACTTTCTTAAGTAGAATTTCATCCAAATGGTCTTCATGCGTCCACTCATAAAGCAGATGTAATCCGCCAAATACAAATAGCAATAACATGAGAACGCCAGCTACCGGGATAAAGGCACCCATGGCCTCCCCGATCCGTTGAATACTGGTGTGCCAACCCGATTCGGCAATAGTATGAACGGCAACCAGAAACAGGCCAATTAAGCCAAGGGCCAGAAAATAGTAGGTATTCAGCAATAGGTTGGCTGCAATACGCTCGCCCCCTGTACCAATGAAAAAGCTGACCGCCAGCGAAAGGATACCAATTCCGATCATCCCGTAAATCAGGGTTGACAGTTTTTTGGTCATTATAAATTTTTGATTCTCCATGACAATGCTATGCTTTTAATGTTATTCCTTCAGCACCGGCTTCAGCAAGCGCCAATTCAATTTCCTTGATATTCTCCTCCGAACGGCTATCATCAACTTTCACAACCACCAAAAACCGATCGTCTGTTATGCGTTCATCATGAATAATGGTCTTGGCTCCCGGTCCCAGCTTGTTGCTCACAAAAAAGGCTATCACCATGGCAAAGGCTGAAAAGAGAACCGTCAGCTCAAATGCAACCGGCATGAACGAAGGCACGGCAAAAAAAGGTTTTCCACCAATATTCAATGGGTAATCGATGGTGAAAACCCAGGCCTGAAACCCAAAACCAATAATGGCGCCGACCGCTCCACCAATAAAAGCGACACGTGTCAACCTGGAACGTCGAATATTTAAAGCCTTATCAACACCATGCACCGGAAAAGGAGTCAACACATCCATAATTTCCAAACCCTTGGCTTTCATTTGCCCAATTCCTTTGAGCAAATCCTCCTCATCCAAATAATAAGCTGTTATATATCTACTCATGATCGGCTATTTTATGTTTTTCACCCGAAGATTTCAATACACCTTTTACTTCTGCCACTGCAATGACCGGGAATACCCGGATGAACAACAAAAACAAAGTAAAGAATAAGCCCAGTGTTCCCACATATAAACCTACCTCAACAAGGGTGGGGCTGTACATGGTCCAGCTCGACGGCAGAAAATCGCGGTGCAACGAAGTAACCACAATGACAAATCGTTCGAACCACATGCCAATATTCACAAAGATGGAAATGATGAATGTTAACAGCACACTTCTGCGAATCTTTCGAAACCAAAAAAGCTGCGGAGTGATTACATTACAGGTCATCATAATCCAGTAAGCCCAGGCATATGGGCCGAAAGCACGGTTGAAAAATGCGTAGGTTTCAAATTCAACTCCGGAATACCAAGCCATAAAAAACTCAGTCAGATAGGCTACCCCAACAATCGATCCGGTCAGGATGATAATCTTGTTCATCGATTCGATGTGATTCAGCGTAATGTACTCCTCCAGGTTTAACGCTTTACGTGTCACAATCATCAGGGTAAGGACCATCGCAAATCCGGAAAAAATTGCGCCCGATACAAAGTAAGGGGGGAAAATAGTGGTGTGCCAACCCGGGATGACCGACGTGGCAAAGTCGAAACTTACAATGGTGTGAACCGACAGCACCAAAGGAGCGGCTAACCCTGCCAAAATCAAACTGACTGTTTCGTGGCGCGACCAATGTCTTGCTGATCCGGTCCATCCAAAACTTAGAAACCCATAGATTGCTTTTCTGATTTTCGTCGTGGCCCGGTCGCGTACCGTTCCCAAGTCTGGGATCAATCCAACATACCAAAACACTAATGAAACAGCAAAGTAGGTTGAAATTGCAAAAACGTCCCACAACAGGGGGGAGTTGAAGTTAACCCAAAGCGCGCGGGTGTTTGGATACGGGAAAATGTAAAACCCCAACAAAAGGCGCCCCATGTGAATCAGCGGAAAGAATCCGGCACACATCACGGCAATCAAAGTCATGGCTTCGGCTGACCGGTTAATACTGGTACGCCACTTTTGTCGGAAAAGCAATAGGATTGCGGAGATAAACGTACCGGCATGACCAATACCAACCCACCAAACAAAGTTGGTAATTCCCCATCCCCAGCCGATGGTTTTGTTGAGCCCCCATTCTCCAATGCCATAAAACACGGTTCTGAAGGTGGCCCATGCACCAAACATGAGTGCAATGCCTGCCAGGGTAATTCCGGCATACCAGTATTTGGAAGGTTTGCCTGCCATGGGTGACAAAATATCATCGGTCACCTGTTTGTAGTTCTTATTTCCCCGAATTAACGGTTCTCTGAGCGGAGATGTGTACATTCCTAATTCGTTTTAGTTATATGGTTTTATTTTTCACCTTCGTTAGGTAGCCGACCGATGGCAGCGTGTGCAATTCTTCCAGCAAATGGTAATTACGTTCATCAGCAAAGAACTTCGAAATCCGGCTTTCTGTATTATTCAAGTCTCCAAAAACGATGGCATCAGCAGGGCAAGCTTGCGCACAGGCAGGCACCACTTCTCCATCCTGCAAGGTTCTGTTTTCATTCTTGGCAACCAATTTCTTCTCCTGAATACGCTGAACGCAGAACGAACACTTCTCAATCACCCCTTTGGCCCGAACGGTAACATCCGGATTCAACACCAAACGACGCAAATCAGTCGTCATCTCCGTCGGATCCTTTCTATTTCCTGGCATAGCATCGGCTCCTGTATAGTCGTAGAAGTTGAAGCGCCGTACTTTATAGGGACAGTTGTTGTTGCAGTAACGTGTTCCAATACAGCGGTTGTAGGCCATTTGGTTGATCCCTTCATTGCTGTGGGTTGTAGCTGCAACGGGGCAAACGTTTTCGCATGGTGCGTTGTCGCAGTGTTGACACATTACGGGCTGGCGAACCAATTCCGGATTCTCCGGATCGCCCTTATAGTATCGGTCAATTCGGATCCAGTGCATTTCACGCGCGTTAATCACCTGTTCTTTCCCAACCACCGGAACATTATTTTCGGCCGAGCAAGCGACTACACAGGCATTACATCCGGTACAGGAATTCAAATCGATTGCCATTCCCCAGTGAAACCCTTCAAACTTGCGTTGCGCATAGAGCGATTTCATGTGGGCCTTGATTGTTTCGCGCACTTCATTGCCTGAGGCCGGATTCACCAAATAATCTTCAAGTGTTGTTTCACGCACCAGGCTACGTCCTTCCATTGAATGGTGGGATTGTGTGCGCGCCAGTTGATAATCGCCAGCTACTTTTTCAATCGTCACCTGCTCCAAATGGTATTGTTTCGCGCCATTTTTCGTTTGAATCAGCGGAAAGGCATTTTGCCCAACCGTACCATCAGGAATACCCATATTGAGCCTTCCATAGCCCAAGGCTACTGAAATTGTTTTATATTCTTGTCCGGGCTGAACGATCACCGGAATTGGACCGAAGTCATTGATTTTAACCAGCTGTTCATCTTCTAGCTCCAACTCAGCAGCCAGTTTGGGTGAAACCGCAGCATAATTATCCCAACATACTTTGGTAACCGGATCAGGAAGCTCTTGCAACCAAGGGTTGTTAGCCTGTTTTCCAGAACCGACACTCACATTCGTATAAAATGCCAGCTCAAGAGAATCACCACCAGATGAAAGTTTGATTTGAGCCAATGCGGCTTCTGCAGCATCAGCACGATAGGCGAGCGATTCCTTTTCAGTTAGCCCCGATTCCAGAATGCCATCGTGTAACTTGCTGTTCCAAAAATCATCGAACGAACTTTCGCCGGAACCTGCGAACAAGTTCTCTTCCCAGTATTTTTGAATGTAAGTATGATAATCGACCGGATTACCTGCCCATTTCAGAAGGCTTTCCTGTGCTGCCCGGGTTTTGAAAATTGGGCGAATGGTTGGTTGCGCCAGCGAATAGCTGCCTGTTTTAGCTTCCGCATCGTTCCAAGCCTCCAGGTAGTGGTGATCCGGACAAACATAGTGGACATATTGAGAAGTCTCTTCCCCCAAAATGGGCATCGCGATTTTCAGCTTGACATTTTTCAAGGCGCTGACGAACTTATCAGCCTCAGGATAATCGAAAGCAGGATTGACATCGTAAAGAATCAATCCTTCAACTTGTCCGCTTTCCATCTCGCTAACCAGCCGATCCATGTCTTCATCCATGCCCTGGCGTAATTTAAGGTGAATGTCAGTACGGATGGTTGTTCCATAATTTCCCAACAATTCATTGATCGCGTTGACCAGCAATTGGTTTTCCACGTCATTGCTTCCGCTTACAATCAGCGACTTTCCCTTTCTTGAAGACAATTCGACCGCGATTTTCGCCACATCGACTGGTGTTGCCGGAACTGATGAACCTGCTTGTCCGTTTAATTTTTTAAGTTCCTGAAGTAGGTTTGCCAAAACCAATTTTTCCTGCGAAGGTCGTATTTGGTAGCGTTCATCAGCATTGGATCCAGTCAACGACATGCCTCCTTCAAAATGAATATGGTGCGACATCGAGCGTTCACCATCAACCAACTTCCTGTTTTTCACATATTGCTTGGTATACTCTACCGGCGAAAGCCAGGTTCCGAGAAAGTCGGCATCAAAACCAACAATCATTTCTGCCTGGCTAAAATCATAGGCCGGTACAAAAGCTTGTCCGAACGTTTTCTCGTTGGCTTTCAGAATACCGGAAGCCGAAAGCACATCGTACTGAATATGCTCCGAACCCGGATGAGCATCCAAAAATTCCTGAATCGCTGCTTTGGTTGAAGGACTAATGATCGTGGAGCTCAAAACAACCACTTTACCTTGTCGCTTTTTTACCTCATCCAGAAACAGCATGATCTTGTCATCCGCCTCGTCCCAGCTTATCTTTTTTCCTTCGTAGGTCGGATTCTTGTGTCTTTTGTTGTCGTAAAGGCCCAAAACCGAAGCCTGTGTCCGGGCATTGGTTCCACCCATTGTTACCGGGGACAAGGTGTTTCCTTCAATCTTAATGGGGCGCCCGTCACGCACTTTGACCAAAATGCTACAGTAATCAATCCCATCAAAATAGGTTGAAGCAAAATAGCTCGCTTCGCCCGGGATAATTTTTTCAGGTTGAATCAGGAAAGGGATGGCTTTTTGAATCGGTTGCTCACAACTGGCAGCAATAGCAGCCGAAGCTACGGTAAAACCAAATAGCTTCAAAAAATCACGCCGGGAGCTTCCTGCCGATTTCGATTCCTGTTTCATTTGAAGAATGGACTTCCTGTCACCAGCATCGGTTTCGCTTGATGCCAGACGAGCATCATAAATCAAATCATCCAAACTTTTATAATATTGTTCCTTCATTCCGAATGGGTTTGTTGTTTATTAATAATGACACTTCATACAGTCGGTTCCGCCAATCATATCAACCGTAACCTTATCGATTTCCCCTTTTTTGATTTGCTCATGAAGCGTTTCGTATGATTCATAAAAACTGTTTTCGACAAATTGGACTTCTTTCGTCCGGTGGCAATCAATACACCATCCCATACTCAGATCTTCCACCTGCCTAATGACATCCATTTCGGCCACATCACCATGGCACTCAATACAATCTAATTTTCCGGCATTCACGTGTTGGGCATGACTGAAAAAGACATGATCGGGCAAATCATGAATTCTCACCCATTCAATTGGAACTTCATTTTCACTGGCCTCAATAACTTTAGCAATCTCAAACTTTCCAGAACGGGTTCCTTCGCGAACAAGCGAGTGGCAGTTCAAACAAAGATCAGTAGGCGGAATTCCCGCCGACTTACTCTGCTCAACCGTGAAGTGGCAGTACATACAGTCGATTTGATTTTGTCCGGCGTGGACTTTATGTGAAAATTTGATAGGTTGTGTGGGTTCATAACCAGGTGAACGCCCAAGCCTTACTCCTTCTTCGTATATCATCTTAACCTGGTAGCCAAAAACACCCAGAAAAATTAATAACGGGATGGCCTTGTATTTTATTTTCCGGAAAAAAATCATTTCAAGTAACGCCCAGGTAATGATCAACCCCAACAAAATGAAGAAAAGCAAACGTGTGATTGTTGGCTTGACAGGAGCGGGCCCACGCATTGAAAGATCGTCCAGATAGGCTTTGACCGTTTTAAGGTCAGTATCTTCAAAATCATAGTCATTATGAACCTCAGCCATTTTACCTCCAGAGGGCTCCATCACGACAGCCTTAAATTCAGCAAAATCTTTTTCTAGGTATTTATTGGCAATATCCATTGCCGAGGGGTTCCAATTCAGCGTATCCGAAGGCATGATGTTGTGACATGAGGCACACGATTCCTGTTGGTTGTTGTGCGGCAGTAATCCTCTGAAAAAGCGCTCCCCGCGCTTAATATCGTTCCGGTAGTGACTAAATTTTTCGACTCCGGCAGGTTCGCTCTCGGCTGAGCCCGCACCAGTGGAAGCAGTATCTGCTTTCGCTGCCTGACTAGTCGTATCAGCCTGGGCCCCCTTTTCTGCAACACGAGTCGTATCATCCGATGCCGAATCAGCACCGGATGGCTGCCCGGCAAGTTGAGTCGTTGCAGTATCGTTCGGCGAGGGCTGCTCGATAGCTGCGTTGTTTGTTGAATCTTGTTCACTTTGTTGCGTTTGTGTTCCAGCAAAAGCCGTTGCTGAAAAAACAAAAAATGACATGGAGAGAGTTAACAGAAAAACTTTGGGTGAAAACCCGAATTTCCGTAAAACTGGGGACTTTAATTTCATTCTACAAGCTTTAGTAAGTTTTTTTTCAAACCTTAGGATTTTGCAACTCATGAGAATTAACAAATTTTGTACTTTAAGGTTTTGCAGCTCAAGTTAAAAAAATATCCCCACAAATCATTTAATAGCTGCCGGCATAACCGGCAATTGGTCTGCTTTTATTAAGTATCTGAACCTGAACATCGTTTCATGCGAGAGGAGTGCAAGTAAAATAGATCAAGATTATTAAGAATAATTATTCGATAGATAATTTCGATGTATCTAATCCAAATTCTCGGTGAGCTTCCGTACGATCTTCAGGTTATCGAGAAACTCTTTAGCAATGACACGAACAATTGTATAGGCAGGAATAGCCAGAATCATACCCAGAATACCTGCCACACTTCCGGCAGCCATAATAACCAGAAAAATTTCCAAAGGATGTGCTTTCACGCTGCTTGAATAAATTAAAGGCTGAAAGAGTATGTTATCAATCACCTGTACCACAACAAAAACCAGTAACATCAACCCAAGCAATGGTAAAGTATACCCCATGAAATCAGCATTCAGGTTAATGGCTACTCCGATTAAAAGACCGACGATAGCTCCCATCCATGGGCCGAGATAGGGTATAACATTAAACAAGCCGCAAAACAGGCCTATCACGACGGCGTGGCTGAAATCGATTCCAACAATCGCCAGTCCCAAGGTAACCAAAAGACCAACCATCGTAATTTCAAACAACAACCCGACGAAATATCGCCGCAATAAATTATAGATGGAACTTAAAATCCGACTCACTTTATCTTCATAATCTGAAGGGATCACCAATAAGATACTGTCACGAAACATATTTTCTTCCTTCAAAAAAAAGAACGTGATAAAAGATACAGCGAAGAAGGTGATAAACACTTCCCCCAAGGTTCCGGCTACAAAGCCAAACACATCGGTTAACTGCGAAAAATTGAGCCGATCTCCAAACTGTGTTTTCAGCAAGGCCATCAGGCGGGCATCATTTTCAGGGGCAGTATCTTCACCAAAAAACTCCGTCCAGCGCCGGATAGGATTTTCAAAAACTTCAACGACCGCATTAAAATCAATGGTTGAGAGCTGTTCGAACTCATTAATCAATAAAGGGATTAAAAAGCGAAATGAGCCAATGAAAAATACCCAAAAGATAAACAGCGTTAGAAAGGCTGAGACAGAATTGGAGATGGAAAAGCGCCCCAGATTTGCGCTGTGAAAAAAACGAACAACCGGACGGCCCACCAACGATAAAACAGCGGAAATTAAAACATAGGTTACAATAGCACTAAAGTACCATACCAGAAATAGGACGACAAGAAAACCTGCTACCAGCAAAATATTTCTGGTTCTTCCCTGAACTTTTATCATCGTAAAGGTTTTTCACAAATATACCGGATAATTTCAAGTTATAAAGCGATTAGGCAGATTAGATACCGAGGATTAACCTTCCTAAACTATGATCAATCCACAAAACCGCCAATTCAAAGACTTCTAATTAACACAATGATGCCATCGATGCTGTATTTTTAATAAATTTGTAAACCAATGAAAAAAGTATGACTACCAGTAAGCTAAGAGCCCTAATTGTTGATGACGAGAAAGAAGCGCGGGATGTGCTAAAATACATGCTCAAGAAACATTCTGAAATTAAAGTTATTGACGAAGCTGAAAGCACCGAATCTGCTCTGTTCAAGTTCATGAAAGAAAAACCGGAAATTGTCTTTCTTGATTTGGTCATGCCCGGACAAAACGGCACAGAGTTTATCTCACTCATACGAAAAGAAAAACTGGACACAAACATTGTCATAGTCAGTTCGTATCGCGACATGGCCATCGATGCCATTAAACATGACGTGTATGATTTTCTGCTCAAACCAGTCAATGCGGCTAAACTCGCAACCATTATTGAAACCATCAAAAACAGAAAATCGGCTATCCCAAATGCTGAACTTGATGCCCTTTTAACCAACATGAGAAATGATCCAAAACTTAAGCTATCCTCCATAAATTCCCATATCGTTATCGACCCGAAAGAAATTTTGTACTGCGAAGCTCAAGGCTCGTACACACACATTCATTTGGACAATGGAAGCATTGAATTGGCGAACACTTACCTCGGAAAAATGGAAGATGTACTTGGCAACTATGACTTTTTCAGAATCGGACGCCAGTTCTTAATCAACCTTGATAAACTGAAAAGTGTGAGCCGATTTGACAATTCGTGCGTATTAACAGGCGGAAAAAAAGAGATCAAACTATATGGTTCAAAGAAACAAATTAAAGAACTTTGCAAAATTGAGACGAAAGAAGAAGATTAATGACAGAAAATAAGTCCATAACGGCAATGATCATTGAAGATGACGAGGAAGCAATCTCGTTGTTGGAAATTTACCTGAAAGCTTTCCGCGAACTGGAAGTTATCGATAAAACGACTAACCCACGGCACGGAATCAAATTATTAATACGAAAAATGCCCGACCTTGTGTTTTTGGATATTGACATGCCTGATACCAACGGGCTGGAAGTCGCCGAAGCCATTAAAGAGAATAAACTCCCTACTGAAATCGTTTTTACAACAGCACACAGCAAGTATGCATTTAAAAGTCTGGAAGTTAAACCACTGGACTATCTTGTAAAACCATTTGGCCCCGAGGAGCTGATTTCGGTGATCAACCGATATAAAGCTCGCGCAAAGCGTAAAGAAATGGAACGAAAAATGGACTTTTTCATTCGCAATAGCAAGCCAATTCAGAAACTAAAACTACCGACAGAAAGCGGAATTGTGTTTATCAATCCGGAAGAAGTAATGCTTCTCCAGGGACAGGAAAACTACACCTACATTTTTCTCTCAAATGGAACAGTCGAACTGGTAACCACAATTATTCACAAGATCATGGAACAGATTGATTCCCCGAGCTTTGTTCGGGCCAACCGCACATCCTTCATCAATCTGCAATACCTTCGACGGGTCGACCGCAAAAACAGGTTTTGTACTTTAACGCACCAAAACACAGTGATTGAAGAACCAATGAATCGGTCGAGCATTACTTTCTTCGAAAAGCTGAATTGCTTCCCAATTACCTAAAAAAAAGGCCAGAGTACTTTTTTTGTGTGACTCTGGTCTAATCTTGATTTGCTCTCTTTGCGGTATGCAAAAATTATCGAAAAAGTTGCTGTCTCCTAGCTCTTCAACAAAGCATAGTCCAGCACATCGCTGATCGTTTTTACAAAATGGAACTTCAGTCCTTTCAGGTAAACATCCTTAATTTCCTCCAAGTCCTTTTTATTATCGGCCGAAAGCAAAATTTCCTTAATGCCGGCCCGCTTGGCTGCCAATATCTTTTCTTTTATTCCACCAACCGGAAGCACTTTTCCTCTCAGCGTGATTTCACCCGTCATCGCAATATTCTTGCGTACTTTCCGCTTCGAAAGACTGGAGGCCAACGACGTAACCATGGTCACTCCAGCCGATGGCCCATCTTTCGGAATGGCTCCTTCCGGCACATGAACGTGAAAATTATTGTTGTCGAAAACTTTCTGATCAATGCCCAGCTCCTCGCGGTGTGATTTTAGATACTCAAGAGCCAGCATCGCCGACTCTTTCATGACTTCACCCAAATTCCCGGTTAGCGTCAAACCTCCTTTTCCGGTGCTTAAGCTAGATTCAACAAACAAAATTTCGCCACCGTGGGCTGTCCAGGCCAGACCGGTAACCACACCAGGGATTTCATTTCCTTGATAGCTTTCGCGCGTGTATTGCACCACGCCCAGGTATTCGCGGATGTCGTCTTTAGTCAATTTCCTGTTATAGGACTCTTCAAAAGCGATTTTTTTGGCAATCCGGCGAATCACCTTAGCCAACTTTTTATCCAGCTCGCGCACACCCGATTCGCGGGTGTAATTCTCAGCAATGTGCTCAAGCACTTCCTTCGAAAAGCTCACCTGGCTTTTCTCCACGCCATGATTTGCCAATTGTTTCGGAATCAAGTGCCGCTTGGCAATCTCAATCTTCTCCTCCACAATGTACCCGTTCACATCAATCAACTCCAGGCGGTCACGCAGGGGTGCCGCAATAGTATTGAGCGTGTTGGCTGTGGCTACAAACATCACTTTCGACAGGTCATAGTCCAGCTCCACATAATTATCGTGAAACTCGCCATTTTGTTCCGGGTCCAGCACTTCGAGCAAAGCCGAAGCCGGATCGCCATGAAAATCGCTCGAAACTTTATCAATTTCATCCAGAATAAAGACGGGATTCGATGTTTTAGCTTTCTTAATATTTTGAAGAATTCGTCCGGGCATGGCGCCAATGTAGGTTTTTCGATGCCCTCTAATTTCAGCTTCATCGTGCAATCCACCCAGGCTCATGCGAATGTATTTTCGATCAAGTGCCCGTGCGATCGACTTTCCAAGCGAAGTTTTTCCAACTCCCGGCGGCCCGTACAAACACAAAATCGGCGCCTTCATATCTTTCTTCAATTTCAGAACTGCCAAGTGTTCCAAAATACGCTCCTTTACTTTTTCCAATCCGTAGTGATCCTCATCCAGCACTCGCTCGGCATGTTTCAAATCGAAGTTGTCTTCGGTATATTCATTCCACGGCAGGTCCAGCAGCGTCTGGCAATAAGAAAATTGCACCGAGTATTCACCTGCGGCAGGATTTAGGCGATGCAGCTTATTGACTTCCTTCTCAAAAAATTTGGCAACCTCCTCGCTCCATTTTTTTCCTTTGGCAGCCTCTTTCATCTCGTTGATTTCCTGCTCAATCGGATTTCCGCCCAACTCATCCTGGATAGTCTTCATTTGCTGATTGAGCAAAAACTCACGCTGTTGCTGATCCAGATCCGTCTTCACCTTGGATTGGATGTCACGTTTCAACTCCAGCATCTGCACTTCCTTTACCAAATAGGAAATGGCCTGAATTCCACGTTCACGTACATCAGCAATCTCAAGCAAGGTTTGCTTCTCCTCCACCTCGAGATCCGTATTCGAACAAATGAAATTGATCAGGAACGTCGAGTTTTCAATATTTTTAACGGCAAAAGTGGCTTCGGGCGGCACATTGCTTGAATACTGGGCAACTTTGATTGACAAATCTTTCAGTGACCCGACAACTGCATTAAATTCAGCACTGTTTTCTTTGGGCAGAATTTCATCAAGCAAAGTAACCTGAGCACGGAAATAGGGAAACTCCTCAAGGTAATCCATCACTTCAAAACGTCGCTTTCCCTGAATAATAACCGAAGTGGAACCATCCGGCATTTCCAGGATTTTCAGGATTTGGGCAACCGTGCCCACCTGGTACAAATCGACTTGTTCCGGATCGTCAATACCCCCATCCTTTTGGGTGACGGTCCCCAGCAACTTGTCGCCACGAAAAACATCCTGAATCAGCTTCAGTGATTTTTGCCTTCCAACCGTAATTGGAATCACCACGCCAGGAAACAACACCGTGTTCCTCAACGGTAAAATTGGCAGTATTTCGGGCGCCTGAAAGTTTTTCAATTCTTCTTCGGTTCCGTCAGCAATGATTGGAATGATCTCTGTATCATCATCCCCCATTCCTGTAAATATCATATTTCCCAGAGATAGTTCTTTATTTTCTCCCATTACTTTTCTTTCTGTGATTGTTGTGACAAACTGGCGTAAAAATACCAAAAATAATTCAGGGCTAGTACAAGTCAATAGCTATGCCAAAAGACTTGATGTCAATTTAAAAACTGCGAAATGCAGCAGTTTGCTCCAAAACCGTAGCCAGTATTTCCTGATCCACCTCGGAAAGCAGCTGATTCCGGCGTTCCATCACCTTGGTAGCAGTCGCGAAAACGGTTTTCAACTGATGCAGCTTAAATCCACCAGGTCCGCCATCGGCAAACGAAGGTACAAACTGACGTGGAAAACCGGTGCCATGAATGTTACAAGCCACACCCACAACTGTTCCGGTGTTAAACATGCTATTGATTCCCGCCTTGGAATGATCACCCATAATCAGGCCGCCAAACTGTAACCCAGTTTTGACAAACCTTCCGGTAGCATAATTCCAACTCTTTACTTGCTCATAATTGTTTTTGAGATTGGACACGTTGGTTCCGGCCCCCAAGTTACACCACTCACCAAGCACCGAGTGGCCTAAAAAACCATCGTGCCCTTTGTTGGAGTAACCGGTAATAATCGATTGGCTGATCTCACCCCCACCTTTGGAATAAGGCCCGATGGTGGTTCCTCCGTAAATTTTGCTACCCATGTTCACGACTGAGTACTCTCCCAGGGCAAATGGGCCACGGATCAGTGAACCTTCCATAATTTCTGCATTGGCTCCAATATAAACCGGGCCGGATGATGCATTGATGGTGACAAACTCAAGTTTTGCTCCAGGCTCGGCAAAAATATTCTCCGGATGAATCAATTGGTTGGTGTGACTTATCGGCTCCGATTCGCGATTAGCCGTCAGCAAATCAAAATCAAGCTGAATTTGCCGGGCATTAACCTCGGTCAAATCCCAGGGATATCGAATCACATCCAGTGGCCCTGAAAACTCTTTCCATTCAATTACGCCTTCGGATTCAAAATACGAAGCCAATAAATTTTCATTCAACTTAACAGCCACCTTTTCACCTTGAAATAAAATCCCTTGACCAATCTCCAATGCCTGTACCTGCTCCACCAGTTCGTCGGTGGGACAAACATGCGCATAAATCACGCAGTTGTCAGAAGCAGTTTGCATCGGAAATTTTTGCTGCAAATAGGCCTCCGTTTTCCAGGAATAGATGCCCGGCAACCGACGCTCCCACTTTTCACCGATGGTGAGTATTCCGGTGCGCAAGCCGGCAACCGGTCGCGTAAAACACAAGGGTAAAAGATTCTCGCGGTTATCTCCGTCAACAAGGATATAATTCATCTTGAGGTTTTTACAAAAATAAGGCAAAAAAAAAGCTCCGCAAAAGCGAAGCCCATATATCTGTAATAATCAAAGATTATTTCTTCTTGCTATCCATGTGTTTTTTATAACGGTTCATGAATTTGTCAACACGTCCAGCGGTATCAACTAATTTCATCTTACCAGTATAAAACGGATGAGAACTACTTGAGATTTCCACTTTTATCAAGGGATACTCAACGCCGTCAACCACTTCAGTTTCTTTTGAGTTAACAGTTGATTTAGTCAAATAGATCTCGCCATTTGACATATCTTTAAACGCAACTACGCGATAATTTTCCGGATGTATTTCTTTTTTCATTGCTGATTCTTTTTCAACATTATTTCAATCGGGTTGCAAAGATAAATACACTTTCTTAATTTCCAAAGATTTTCTGTTTTTTATTCATCTTTTTCAGCCCCAATAATCGGAGCCCGCTCAAAGGGTTTATTCCGGTCGAAAAGGTAGCGCAAAGTGTAATGGGTTTTGACATGTTTTCCACCCACAGATTGGTACAAAGCGACAATTTTTGGATTGAAATCGCCGGCCCACGAAAGCTCCACTTCAGTGTACTGCGGCTTCTTCTTCATCAGCTTATCCTGATGCCAAAAAATAGCCGATTCAATACCCGAGCGCTGGTATTTAGGAATGACCCCCATGATCAGAATCCGGGTACGGTTGATCACCTTTTTCTTCTTGTAATACAAAAACTTTAGCATGTTGATGAAATTCAACTTACCATTCAGCTTTTGCAAGATCTGGTTGATGTCGGGCACCATCACAAACAGGGCGATAGGCTCTTCATCGTGATAGGCAAACCAGATCATCTCAGGGTCGAGCACGGCTTTCGAATCCTGAATAAAATCTCGTAAATCCTGTGGATCCAACGGATTGAAATGCTCATGAAAACGCCAGGCTTCATCATATATATAACAGAAATCCTGAATGAATTTTTCCGGGTCATTGTAGTCGAAATGCTTGAAACTGTAGCCTGGTTTTTGGGCTACCCATCCGGCAATTTTCCAAAATCGTTCAGGAAATGGTACGGAATAATCCAGGTGATAACTGAACTGCTTAAAGTACATCTGAAAGCCATAATTCTCGAACAATTTCAGGTAATAAGGTGCATTGTAGGGCATGCCATAACCCTGCGGCATAAAACCATCAACCAGCAGGCCCCAGTTCATGTAATTCTCGCCAAAATTGACCGGACCATCCATGGCTTCCATCCCGCGTTCGCTCAGCCATTTTCGGGAAGTATCAAACAACAGGTTAGCAACTTCTTGATCATCGATGCTCTCGAAAAAGCCGCACCCTCCTGTAGGCTGCTCAAAAGTTTTCGCTTTGTGATAATTGACAAAGGCGGCAATTCGCCCAATCGGCCGGCCGGCATCATCGACAACCACCCAGCGTTCGGCCTCGCCTTGTTTAAACGAAGGATTTTTATCGGGATTGAAGGTATTCTCGACCATTCCCTGGATAGGAGCCGCCCAGTTTTTATCGTTTTTATAAATGAGGTGGGGAAGCTGGTGAAACAACTTCCTATTTTCCGAATCATTAACTACTTGTAATTGCATGGTTTGCTCAATTGTTTGGGTGAAAAGATACGACAAATAATATACGTAAATAATAACATTCAGCTAGTCTTCTATGATAGGTGAGCGCTTAAACTCTTTCTGTCGGTCAAATAAATACCGTAAAGTCAGGTGCGTTTTGTCTTTTTTCCCACCAACGGCTTCAAAAATCGAAATCATTTTTGGGTTAAAATCTCCGACCCAGCTAAGTTCCATATCATTATACCAGTGCTTCCGAAGCAACACCTGACGTAACTGGTAAAAAATAGCCGACTCAATTCCCGATTTTTGAAATTTGGGAACAACTCCCATGACAATCACGCGGCAATTAGTAATCACTTTTCTCCACTTCAGGTATAGCATGCGAAGAATTTTGAAAAAGTTTAGCTTTCCACTCGGAAAGTACTTAATCAACTGGTTCACATCCGGTATCATCATAAAAAAAGCAATGGGTTTCCCTTCGTGATAAACAAACCAAATGAATTCTTCCTCCAGAATAAGCTTCGAACTGTTAATCATATCATGTAAATCCTGGGATTCAATCAGCTTATAGTTATCATGTTTTCGCCAGGCTTCATCATAAATCTCAATAAAATCGGCGATGTATTTCGCACGATTTTTAAACTTGAAGTGTTCGTAATGATAGCCTGGTTTTTTGGCCATCCATGCAGCGATCTTCCAAAAGCGCTCCGGCAAATCGGGACTGGTAATATTCAAATGGTAGCTATACTGCTTGTAATAGGTTTGAAAACCATAACTTGTCCAAAGCCTATGGTAGTAATCCGGGTTATAGTTCATACCAAAGCATTGCTGTACAAATCCATCTACCAGGAGACCCCAGTTAAAAAAATTCTCTCCAATATTAATGGGGCCGTCCATTGCCTCCATCCCTTCCGCTATCAGCCAAGCCTTTGCGGTATCAAACAACTGATTGGCTACTTCCTGGTCATTGGTACACTCAAAAAAACCGACACCACCCGTTGGTTGCTCAAACTGCCCGGCGTAGCCAGGAGTATGGAAGGCCGCAATTCGTCCGACAAGTTTATCATTTTTATAAGCCAGCCAGCGACAAGCACTTCCTTTTCTCAGGGTGTTATTTTTAATGGGGTTGAAAATGTCTTCAACCATCATTCTCAGGGGTGCCACCCAGTTTTTGTCTTCTTTATAAATAAAATAAGGAAGCCGGTGAAACGCATCCACCTGCTTTTTGTTAGTCACCTCTACTAGCTGCATCGATCTTAAACTTGATTTGAAAACACCGAAAATACAACATATCGCCAGAAAATAAAAACAGGGACCGAAGTCCCTGCCCTAATTCTTTTTTACTTGTTCTTTTAATCGCGGCTGGCCAATTTTGAAAGCAGTCTTAAAATTTCGATGTATAACCACACCAACGTCACCATTAGCCCGAAAGCGCCGTACCACTCCATAATTTTGGGTGCACCTCCTTCAGCTCCGCGCTGAATAAAATCGAAATCCAGGATCAGGTTTAAAGCGGCAATGCCAACAACAACCAGACTAAAGCCAATGCTGAACAAGCTGTTGCCATGCAGGAATCCAATATTTACACCAAACATGCCCGCTATGAAGCTAACAAAATAGATCAGTGCAATCCCGCCGGTAGCGGCGATGATTGCCATTCGAAATTTACCTGTTGCCCGTATTTTGCCAGAGCGAAATAGAAATAGCATAATAAAAAATACACCAAAAGTCAAAGCCACGGCGCGCATGACCAATCCGGGATACTGTGCCTCAAAGAACGCCGAGATTCCACCCAGGAAAAGGCCTTCAAGAACCGCATAAATGGGAGCTGTAATATTGGAATAGCGAGGGCTAAACACGGTAATGATGGCCACAATAAAGCCTCCAATTCCGCCACCAATCAACCAGGGAGCGACAACCGAAAAAGCACTTTCGGGTGACCCATACTCGTATACCCCAAAAAACTTACGCCAGGTAAAAGCAGCGGCGAAAGCCAAGATCAGAAACATCAGGCCTGTTTTATTTACGGTTCCCTCTATTGTCATCACATCGGCCTGAGCGTCCGTTTGTACCCGGCTAAACACCGACTTGGATAACGCGGGATTTGAAGATTTTGTCAAATTCATAGTTCGTTCTTTTTAAAATTGTCCGTAGCCCTATCTATAAAAATCGTACCAATTCTCGGAACACTGACATTTTGTACTCGTTAAAGAAAACCAAAGCCAATACCAAAAGTCCAGGTCACTTTCGCAAACGCCTAATGCTGGTCCATCAAGGTGAAACGATAATCCCCCGATTCTATTTCAATCCGAATATCATCTTCTGTCCTCGCAACATTCTCAATACCTGAAACGCCGGACACAAAATGCCCGTTTTCCCATATCACAATATTTCCTTCAGTGATTTTTACCTGTTTAAAATTAAATGCCGGGATAGCCACTGTTGCACTGGTGTTTGCCGGAACACTGACGTTATAACGAAATGAATGTTCATCTTTCACCCAGTTCGATACAACGGTTCCGGCAACAGTTTCAATTGAAACATTTACCTGATTCAAACCATCCGGAACAGTTGGTTTTAAAAGGATATCCTGATAGCCTTTTGTCGTTTTGCCCTCCATTGGCGATTGAACTCCAGCCAGGTATTTATAGAAATACTCAACCACCGAACCAAACATCTGGTGATTGTGTGAATTTTCGCCCGACCATTCTTCCAGCAAAGTGGTTGAATTATTTGCAATCCAGTAGCCGTAGCTGGGATAGCTTTGTTTTGTTGCTGTGGCAAAAGCTAAATCACTAAATCCACCGGTAGTTAAAACAGGCCATAAATATTTGGTCCCAATGATGCCCGTATGCAAATGACCGTCGCGCCGGTTGATGTCATCAATAACGGTTTGCAGCACGCCTTGCCGATGCCCTGCCGGAACCAGGTTGCCATGAAGCGCCAATAGTTGGTAGGTCTGATAGGTTGAATCCGTTCCATAACGCAAGGTTTCCGGATTAAAAAACCGACTATTGAATGCCTCCCGAATGGTATCACGCAAGGTTGAAAACTGATGAGCATCATCTTGATGTCCCAATATTTCAGCGATTTCCGCCATCAGCTTTGCGTTGTAATAATAATAAAAGGAGTTCACCACCGCATGATTGGGGCCATCACTCTCGCCCGGAGCACACCACTCGCCCAACGAATACCAGTAACCATCAAAATCATTGATTATAAACGGCTCTTCAGGATTTGAATCTGTCTTGCCCAGGTTTTGCAAATACTGCAAATACCTTTTCATGGCGGGGTAATGCTCCTTCAGGATTCGGGTATCATCGTAGTAATAGTGCATCCAGTAGGGAATCAGGACATAGGCGCTCCCCCAGGCTACCCCACCGCCCATGCCACCAATCAGCGTGGGCGATGTATTTGGAATCCGTCCGTTGGGGTCCTGCGAATCCCGCATATCATTCAGCCACTTGTAATAAAACGGAGCCATTTGAAAATCATGCATCGATGTTTCGGCAATCACCTGTCCGTCTCCATTGTAGGCGCCCTTTTCGCGGTGTGGACAATCTGTCGGATATCCAACCAGGTTTCCTTTTTGCGACCACAAGCCAGCCCTGTGAATTTGATTCAAAAGCGAGTCGGACGACGCAAACCTTCCGTTCCGTTCGAGTGCGCTGCCAACTGCGCGACCTTCCACTTTCAAAATCTCCAAATCCTCCTGGTCACCGATGGCTACTTCAATATACCGGAAACCCGTGTAAAAAAATCGCGGTTCATACGTTTCAAGCTCGCCGCCTTTCATTGTATAGTCGGTCCAGGTTTGAGCGTGATAACGATGCTTTTCACTCAAGCGGTCGATTTCCTCCAATTTTTTTGGAAACAAGGAATCATTTAAGGTCTCGGCCCCACGAATGCGAATGGTCTGCCCCGCTTTTCCTTTCAGCTGAACCCGCCACCAACCAGCAATATTCTGTCCCAAATCGTAGAGATAGAGACCTTCAGCAGGATTTGTTTCCGCTATCGGCTCAAGCGTTTCGGTTACCTTAATTGCCGGCATCGACTGCGATTTTAACTGCCCGCCAGGCGACTCTGCCAAACGTGCCTTTCGCCAATTCTCATCTGAAAAAAAAGGCGAACTCCAACCATCCGCTTCTTTTCGGGCATCGTAATCTTCGCCACCATAAATATTGTTAAACGTAATCGGACCGTCTGCATATTTCCACGATTCATCGGTTGTGATCACCGTTTGACTACCGTCGTCATAAGCAATATGGACTTGCACAATAAAAGCGGGATTTCCCAGCTGGGTGCCGCCGTCACCCCAACTGTAGCGCCCTGCAGTTTGCCGCAGATTGTAAGCGCCATTTCCTAGCATCACGCCAAAGGCATTTTCCCCATTTTTCAAAAGCCCGGTTAGGTCGAATGTGGAATACAAAATTCGGCGTCGATAGTCGGTTACCGCAGGATCCAATACCTGGTCGCCTACTTTTTTGCCATTCAAATAAAATTCATAAAATCCACAAGCCGAGACAAAAGCGTAAGCCTGTTTAACTTTTTTGTCGATTGAGAACTCTTTTCGAAATAACGGACTGGCGTCAACAATCTCCTCCTTCGTTGTTATCCATTGGGATTTCCAATCAGATGAATCCAGGAAACCCGTATGGAAACTCGCGGGTTCGCTCCATACTTTCACATGCTCATCTATAGTTATCTCCACTCGCCAAAAATACTTCCTGTTGCTTTGTAACGGGGATCCGTCGTAGGCTATGTTGACCGTTTTTCTGGAATTGAATTCGCCAGAATCCCAGACCGAACCATTTTTATGGCTTACTTCCTGCAAGCTTTCGCCGACAATAATCCGCCAGGAAGCTTGATAAACACTCCGTTTATCAGACCTAATTTTCCACGAGAAATGAGGTTGTGGAGAATCCACGCCCAGTGGGTTGTACTGATAATCAACACGCAAATCTTCCACACGAAGATTCGACTCACAGCATGAAAAAAGAACGATTAAGCCGAGGCTGAACAATACGCTTAAACAAAGCGGAAGTAACCTGCCGCTGCTGTTGACCATTGTTGGTTTAATCATGACCTGTTCGTTTAGGTTTTATAAAGATGGGTCGGGAAGCCGAGGTCAGCTAGCGCTCTGCCAGATCTTCCAACAGCAGGCCGGCCATTTTTTGCGCCTGTTCTTCGTCCATGTCTTGCGCCAGGTCAAGAAATTCCATGCATTTTGCTTTGAGTTGCTCGCTGCGATTGGCCAAAATAAGCATGCTGCGATAAAAGATTTGTCCCAAATCCGGATCTTTCACCAAAGGAAAGATGACAACAAAGAATGGTTCAAACATCTCATCAATGGCTTTTTTATCAACCATGGCTAAACGGCCCATCAAATGCAAGCCGGTGTAACGAACCAGGTGTTTTTTGCCACGACACCATTCCAAGGCTTTAACATAGGCAAATTTTGTGTGTACAAACAGGTTGGCTACCGCCTGCTCAGCAATCTCGGTGGTTGTAAAGCTCTTGGTCCAAAAATCAAGCTGCTCTTCTGTCACCTTTTCGGGCTCATCAAGCAAAGTGGCCAAAATCATGGTTTCTCGCCATTGTTTATTCCAAAGTTTCAACGCCAGCAAGTGATTCCGCTCATAGCTTTTAGCCAACTCGCGCAGCGAAACAACCGAAGCCCCCCAATTGATTTTATACACCAAACCGTAGGCTTTCATTTGCGCAACGGTTTCGCCGTTTTTCAATCGCCTTATTTTTGCCAAAAGGTCTCGAAATTGTCCATCCACAACCGGATCATCAAGAAGTATATCCATATCAATAAATTACAAACTCAACAATAAAAAAGATTACCAACAAAAGTAATGAATAGAACAGGTTACTGAAACTATTTTGGTACTTTATTGGCGCAATATTTAAGCGACGATTGAGCACCGCGACTAAATAAATCTTCTCAACCAAATAGGCAATTACCGTGGCATAGGCTACGCCCGTAATTCCCCAGAACCGGACAAACATCAAGCTAAGTGATACATTAAGAACGAGTTCCAGAGTCGACGCACGCACAATGACAGCGGTTTGCTTCAATCCGATCAGGATGGTTTGTGGAAAAATGAGTCGGCTGATAATCAACAGCAAGTAAATATTGAAAATCGTAGCGCTTTCCGCAAAATCCGCATTAAAGAGAATGGGGAATAGTTTATGACTCGACACGATAAACAAAGCGGTTATCGGAAAAAGCAGGTTAGCCAAGCGTCCCGATTCTTTTTTGATGCGGGCAAGCGAAGCCTGCAACAAGGATTTGTTGGAGAATTCGGGCAACATGGCATTGCTAAAAGCATTGGCCAGCAAAATAACCAACGGTAACTCGCGGGCGCCGTAGCGAAATATAGCAAATGTCGCTTCATCAAATCGTGACGTAATAATAAAGCCATCAACATACTGAGCCGATCCACTCAGCAAGGCTGAAACAACCAATGGTGCCGACAAGCCCAAGTGCTCACGAATAAAGTCCATCGAAAACCTGATTTCTTTTAGACGGACTATCAAGCTCAGCAAGAAAAGATAGCGCAAAAAAGCCACCAACAGCAATCCACACAAAACAAAGTGAAAATCCAGCGCAAACAGCACCGGAAGCACTACCAGCAAAAACATCGTGAAAAAACTGGCCGCTCCGTAATAGACAATTTTTCGCGGCTCATTCCGCAGTAAAAAAAAGTACTCAATCAGGTTGGCCGGAACACTAAAAAAAAGGTAACCCAACAGCAGGCCCAAATACGGAATTTCCTCACCACCCAGCAGGGTTTTACCAACCAAGTTGCCGGCAATTGCCAATAAGACTACAACCAGAAAGGTAAAAAGGCTAATCAGCAGAAAAGCGTTAAACACCGGTGATGCTCCTTCGTGTCGAGGTTCATTAGCCATGGGAAGCAACCCGCGGATTAACCCATTTAACCAGAAAAAGCTAACGCTACCCGCCAAAAACAAAAACTGCTCATATTCTCCAATCGACTGGATGCTTAAATTGGTTTTCGTAAACACAATTCCAATCAAAATGAAGGTTCCAAACCGCATCAATTGAAACAGCTGCAAGGACGAAACCGAAGTCAGTTTGAAATTCATAAACCAAATCTATAAATAAAAACCGGCTGACTGACACGCGATCGATCAATTTTATCCCATTGAAATTCTACCTCTAACACACCAATTAATTAATCATAAACAAAAGACAAAAAGATGCACAATTGCTCTTTTGAGTTGGATCATCCGGTAATTTAGAGCTATTATAAATTACAATTCAGGTCGCATAGAAATACCTTGTAAATAGATACTTAAGAAAATAAAATCAAGCAACTCCCCTTAAAACATGCAATAATCTAAACATACCGATACGTTTATTTATAAATATCAATATATTTGCATTTCAATATAGAATAGTTCACAAAATTGATTCACTCAAAAACCTACAAGAGATGAAAGTCATGTATAAAAACATACTTTTTACCATTATAGCCATAATTGTTGTTTTAATTTTGGTTAATGCTCTCCACGAAGCGCCTACGTACAATCTGAAGCTTGAAACATTAAAGCAGGAATATGCCATCAAACCAACGCCTTCGGTCGACCACAGCAAGCTGGACATCCTTCAGCAAAATTTCGAAACACCACAGGAGGTGACCGCAGCCTGCCTTTCGTGCCACACCGAGACCCACAAAGAAGTAATGGCTTCGTCCCACTGGAACTGGGAACGACTATCGTATGTTGAAGGCCGGGGAATTTCAGCTTCCGGGAAAAACACCTTGCTGAACAATTTCTGTATTGGCTCCAACTCAAATCAACAAGCTTGCGCGGCCTGTCACATCGGGTTCGGGATGAATGATGATCATTTTGATTACAACAATGCCCTGAATGTGGACTGCATGGTTTGTCACGACAACAGTGAAGAATACAAAAAAGGAACGTCCATGGCCGGCTATCCCGACCGGACGGTGAACCTTCAAAAAGTAGCCCAGTCGGTTGGCACGCCTCAGCGAAACAACTGCGGTTCCTGCCACTTCTTTAGTGGTGGCGGAAACAATGTGAAACATGGTGATCTGGAAGTTGCTCAACTGTCGACCACCCGCGACGTAGATGTGCACATGGCCGTCAATGGGATGAACATGAGCTGCGTGGATTGCCACACGGCTGAGAATCACCAAATCATCGGAAAACTCTACTCGGTATCGACAAACAATACCGACCGTGCGACTTGCGAACAGTGCCACACCAATACACCACACTTCAGCCACGTACTCAACCGGCATGGATCGAAAGTGTCGTGCCAGACATGTCACATTCCTGAATATGCCAAGGTTAATGCCACTAAAATGGCTTGGCATTGGTCCGAAGCCGGAAAAATGAAGGACGGACAACCCTATCATGAAGAAGACTCGATCGGCAACCACCGGTATTTGTCAATGAAAGGCTCATTTAAATGGGAAAAAAATGTAAAGCCCGACTACGTTTGGTTTAACGGCACTGCCGACCAATATCATTTGGGCGATAGCATTACCTCTGTCCCGGTACAGATCAATACGCTGAACGGAGCTTACAACGATCGCAACTCCAAAATCATTCCCGTGAAAATTCACGTGGGTGACCAGATTTACGATAAGGAGTTCAAGCGATTGATCCAACCCAAGCTTTATTCCGACAACAAAGGAGACAGCGCTTTCTGGAAAGACTTTGACTGGGAAAAAGCAGCCATTGCGGGGATGCGCGATGTAGGCTTACCTTTCAGCGGCAAATACGGCTTTGTTGAAACAGAAATGTACTGGCCTGTCAATCACATGGTGGCTCCGAAGGAACAAGCGCTGAGCTGCGTTGAATGCCACTCGCGTGACGGACGACTGGCCAACCTAAGTGGTTTTTACATGCCCGGACGTGACCGCAACAAAACACTTGACACCGCGGGAACCTGGTTAATCGCTCTCGCACTGCTGGCAGTTGTGGGTCATGGACTGATGCGAATTATATCAAACATCGTCAAAGACAAATACGAAAAGCAGGTGATTGATTACAAACAGGAAGACTTAACCGATTAAATTAGCAAGTTTCGACCTTCAATTCAAACAAAACAAGCAAGTTATGCGAAAAGTATATATTTATAAAGGATTTGAACGCTTCTGGCACTGGACCCAGGCTTCGCTCATCTTATTTCTGGCCGCCACCGGCTTTGAAGTGCATGGATCTTTCGAAATATTCGGTTTCGAAAAAGCAGTCCAGTTTCACCGCGTAGCCTCATGGATGCTCATTGGGCTGATTGTTTTTGCCATCTTTTGGCACATTACCACCGGCGAATGGAAACAATACATTCCAACCACCAGAAAGCTGAAAGAGCAACTACTCTATTACGTGTCTGGAATTTTTAAGGGAGAAAAGCACCCGACCACCAAAACGGAACTCAGCAAGCTGAATCCGCTGCAACGCATGGTTTACCTGAGCTTCAAAATCATTCTGATTCCATTGACGATCATTTCCGGCATTTTTTACCTGCTCTACAAAACCATCGACCAAAACAACCTGGTGGTTGTAGAAGATTATCCGCTTGAAGGCATCGCTTTTTGGCACACGCTTGGGGCGATCCTACTGATGGTTTTTCTGATCGTTCATGTTTATATGACAACCACTGGAGAAACGCCAACTTCAAACATAAAAGCCATGTTGACCGGATATGAAGACCTGGAAGACACACACACGGAAAATGAACCATTAAAAAATACCAAATAAGATGAAACCAAAACCATACATGAATCCCTATTTAGCCGGCATCCTGCTGGGGCTGGTTTTACTGCTAACCATCTACATCACTGGGCGCGGACTGGGTGCCAGTGGCGGTGTCAAAAGCGTGGTGCTGGAAATGGTTTCGGACCTGGCTCCGGAACATACAGCGAACACTGCTTACCTGAAAAATTATGCTGAAACACATCCAGGCGGCCCGCTGAAAGACTGGCTGTTTTTCGAGATTGTTGGCGTGCTGATTGGAGCTTTCCTCTCGGGGGTGATCAGCAACCGGATGGGCTTAAAGCTGGAGCGCGGCCCAAGAATTACCAACAAAACGCGAATTGTCGCAGCCATCATCGGTGGATTTCTGTTCGGTCTGGGTTCGCAGCTGGGACGAGGCTGTACCAGTGGCTCAGCACTAAGTGGCATGGCAGTTATGTCATTTGGCGGAATCATCACCATGCTGGCCATTTTCGGAAGCGGCTACTTTTTTGCCTATTTCTTCCGAAAATTGTGGCTTTAATTTTTCCTTCAATTATTCAGAAATTTAATCAATCCATCGGTTATGGGACCATTAGTACCTTATATTATTAGCAACGAATTTAACCTGGTGATTGCCCTGCTTGTCGGCATCGGGTTTGGCTTTGTGCTGGAACAGGCCGGCTTTTCTTCAACCAAAAAACTGGCTGGATTATTCTACGGCTACGACTTTACGGTGTTGAAAGTGTTTTTCACAGCTGGCGTCACTGCCATGATTGGCGTGTTGCTTTTCGGACACTGGGGAATACTCGATTTGAGCTTAATATACATCAACCCAACATTTCTGTGGTCCGCTCTAATTGGTGGTGCCATCATGGGACTGGGCTTCATCATTGGCGGTTTTTGCCCCGGAACAAGTATTTGCGCGGCGGCCATTGGGAAACTCGATGCCATTGCTTTTGTATTTGGCTCGGCCCTCGGAGTCTTTGCTTTTGCTGAAAGCTACCCTTTTTGGGAAAACATCTATCTGGCTGAAAATTGGGGTCCGGTACTAATTAGTGAACAATTGGGCATGTCGAAAACCGTCTTTGCTATAGCGCTTACCGCGATAGCTATTTTGGCGTTTTATCTCACCCACTTAATTGAAAACAAAGTGACCAAGCGACAAACCGAAGTAACTACAAAGAGGCGAAACGTTTATGCGATTGCCGGTGCGCTGGCTTTTGTGTTGATCGCCCTGGTCGCTTTTTCTCCTTCTAAAGAAGCGATTATTGAAACACGGATCAGTTCGACGAAAAGACATCAGGAATATCCTTTCAAGGAAGTTACCTCTGATCAACTGGCGTTCGAAATTGCCCACAATTTTCACCGGATCAATGTGATCGATGTCCGATCGCCCGAAGCATTCGAAAGCTACCATTTGCCGCTGGCAATCAACATTCCGTTGGAAGAAATTGACGACCGGAAATGGGAAAAGATTTTTAAACAGAAAATTAAGACCAATTATTTTTATGCCGACCACGACAGCATAGCCAAAAAGGCCTATTTGCTATCGAACTATGCCGGCAAATCGGCCAATTACTTACTGAAGGAATCTTCATCCGACTTCAGAAACTTGTATTCGAACATCGAAACGCCGGTGCCCAACGCATCCAAAGAGGTGATTAATACCTACAATTACCGGCAAAAGCTGGCGAATGACCTGGAGAAACTGGTTGAAGCCATGAGCAACATGAATAAGCCCGTACCGGTACAAACCGCAGCGATCAAAGGCGGGTGCTAAAATAATTTCTGGTGTTCTATTTGAAAAAAATCAGGAACACACAAATATAACAAGAACAGCTGGCCTACTCGTCGGCTGTTCTTGTTTCTGCTCGGTTTGTCAAAATCAAATCAACCCACGGTTACTTCTTAAAAATAAAATAGACTGCAAGGACCAGGAATACAAAACCAATCAGGTGGTTCCACCTGAAAGTTTCATTCCGGAACACCACCACGGCGAACACTGAAAAAACCAGCAGGGTAATCACCTCCTGGATCACTTTCAACTGGATGAGTGAAAACGGGCCGCCATGATCTCGAAACCCAATTCGGTTGGCAGGTACTTGAAAAGCGTATTCGAACAAAGCAATTCCCCAACTAATCAATACAATAGACAACAAACCCCATCTATTGAACCACTTCATCTCGCCAAACTTCAGGTGACCATACCAGGCAAAGGTCATGAAGGTATTTGACAAAATCAATAAACCAATGGTAAGCAATGCTTTCATGTTTTCCAATCTGGGTTAAGAAATACTGAGACGAAAAAGCGCAGCAAATCTATGAAAATCCAACCCACAAAATTCACTTGGATAAGAATTAATCATCCAGAAAACAAAATAAAAAAACCGTTACTTTTTCGACCAGGCACGTCTTAATAAAAAGCGAACAAATTATGGCAAAAGTTGAAAATTCACAAAAAGCAGGAAATATCATCGCCTTTGGAGTCGCCATCGTGCTAATCCTTATGCTGACCCTGATTTACCTCTTGTAAAGGAACTTGAACAGGTATCTGCCAAAGTTTTCATGCAAACGACAAAAACCAGATCTGCTAACGCCGATGCTGGTTTTTTTATTCTAGAACCGGAAAGCTACGAACGGCTTTTCGGGTAATGCCCGGAAAATCGTTTTGGCATCGCGATCAGTTAGCACCAAGGTTATTTCGGGATAATAATCAGGCAATTTCAAAGCTGAAGCTTGCTTGATGGTTCTCGCAATTTTTTTCAAATCCTGAGAGATCCAAAATAGCTCACGATGCCAGTTTCTGTCAGGAAAATCCGTCCCAATCCCTTCAATATTGATCCGCACACCATTGTCCAACCAGCTGATCCAATGGACTGCTTCCATAATTTTAATGGTATCGGGAGATTCGCTCAATATTTGCGCATTGATGTTCGTGATCTTTTTAATTGTTACCGGCCCCTTCCCAATTGTTGAAAAAGTGGAATCGACCTGAGTTTGGGTGGCAAACAAATGGTGATAGGTTCCGGGGCTTAATACGTCAAAAAACCTGTCGTATTCAAAATCAATTAGCTTGATTTGAGTCAGAACAACCCCTTTCATCTCGAGTTGCAAAAGGCTGTCTTTCAAATGAACCGACAGGTAGATAGAATCCGATTTCGACAGAATTAGTCTGGTTTCCAGCCAATTTTTCTCCCTGAACAACTCCATGTAGGCTGAATCAACCAACAAGGGATCAAAATTCAACAATTGCGCATCGGATTGTTCGTTCAATAGTTTCATTTTTTGCCTGACTCCTGCAACCGAAAACACCGCATAGGTTAGCATGCCAACCATCGACAAAAAGGCAACAACCAAGGCCAGAAGACGTATAATAACCCACTTTCTCATTCGAAATGATATTCTCAGATTCAATTCAATAAATAAATACTTTGGCACCTTGCGGAAGCGTTTGATAAACCATTTCCAAATCTTCATCATTCATGCGGACACAACCATGGGTTACAGGCAATCCTAAAAACCGTTTATACAGGGTCCCATGAATGAGATACCCGTCACCCAAATTCAAGGCGTAATCGCCCAAGACACCATATTCGAACCTGGAATGATGATCGACCGGAGGAACAGGCAAGCCCTCTTCCAAAAAAGCCCAGTCGGGTTTGCGCCAAACCGGATTGACCAACTTCCCTTTAACAGTGAAGACGCCTTTCGGAGTTTTAAATGTCCAGGAAGTTTGGTGATCCAACTCAAGTTTCACATAGCTTCCGGTAGAGCAAATCCCTTCTCTGATGAGCTGCCTACCCTGGTAGAGTGCAAATGTATTTTCGGTGGTATTGATCACCAGATAGCTTCCTCCCGGAGTCAACCGTTTCAATTTTGAGTTCAGCCGATCAAGATCATCGATTATTTTTTGTAAGGATAGATTTCCTGCCTCCTCTGTATGCATACTCACCTGTTGCTTCTCAAAAGCCAACGAGCTGTTCATCATCCAGGGAACAACAAGAAAAAACCAGGAAACAATCAAGATGACCAATCCTACTGCTGCCGTCAAACCGAGTACCCAGCGAATGAATTTTCGCCGGATTGTATGTACCAGTTCATTTCCGTCAACATGCTGCTCTATACGAATCATTTTATAACCCATTCTTTTCAATGATGAATTTCCTTCAGTGATTTCAGCGAGCCAACAATGATAACCGGGACTCCTACCTCAACCAGACGAAAAAGAACTTCCATATCCTGATCTTTCAGCGCAATACAGCCATCGGTCCAATTGACACCTTTACCGCCATGCCCATGGATTTCAATTAGCCCGCCAGGCAGGGCAAGCCGGGCCAGTGTTCCATTTCTCTTTTCCGCTTCAATTCGCCGCTTATCCTCGTCGTTTGGATAATTAATTAATAATGCCCGATGAAACCGGGTATGCTGATGATCCTTTTTCTGAATCACCCTGTAAACTCCTTCGGGTGTCGCTTTGTCTCCTTTTAGCCGCTTGTCTCCTATCCAGTTAATCCCAAGCTCGGCCTCAAACGTTTTAATTGCCTGACCGTTTCGATAGACCACACAGCGGTGAGCATACTTATCGACTAAAATCACCGTTTTTCCTCCACGAGATAAACTGATCGCCTTGCCGCCATTTTCTTTCCACTGTGGATAACTGGCAAACCAACGACTCAGCAATTGTGCAGCATGTTTTCCGGAGCTCTCAATCAATTCCACTGCTTTCTCGTAACTCTTTCCGGCTTCGGTAATGCGACCGGCCTCATATGCGACTCTGCATTCGGCCAGTTTCATTTTACCTCGGTTATGTGCTTTCACCACTGCAGTTGGCAAAGGCATCTTTTTGTATACCTGTTCATACACGGCTATTTTCTGGTCCAGCGACATCATTCCCTGTATCAAAAGACCCTCGGTTTGTTTTTTTTGCTCAATGCCTCGACCGGAGGCCTCATTTGCTTTTTGAATGGCTTTGTCAACCTGCTCTTTTACCTTGCTATATTCCCGGTTCAAAAAAAAACGTTCATTTTGAGCAGCCCAGTTTATCATCGCTGAATCGTACCATTGTTGTGCTTCTTCGTACAACTTTGAAGCGTAAACATCGGCCTCTGAATTTTGAGCTTCAACCAGTTTCTCTCTGGCTGACTTAAGCTCAGCCAACGGCGGCTCGGGCACTTGCAAAACCAAGGCAACAGACAATAAAAGCAACACAACAATCATTGCCCCAAGCCCTATTTTTTTTATTTCGTTTTTCACCCTTATCATCCGCTTTTTATAAAAATCCCCGGAGAACAACCCCCAGGGACATTTATTGAATTATGCCTAATAAACCAGGCACTATCTCTTTGATGCCAGACTGTATTTGGCAATCACTTCGTTCAATTCGGTATTAATAGCCAGGGATTTTTCCCGGGCAGCTTTTGCTTTATCCAAAGCTGTCAGCAAATCATTGCTGGCAACCAAAGTTTCCACTTCCGCTACAGACGTTTCGATCAGGCTATTCTCGCTTCTAATGGCTTCCTGAGCAGCTACTCCTTCTTTTCCTTTTGGTGCTTGTGCTAGCAGTTCGGCGTTCTGTGCAAGAATTGAAGCTACTTCGGCTTGCACCGTTTCAATTTCCAGTTTAACTTCCTGCTTTCTTGATTCCGCTTTTTCTTGCGTTGCCGCAGCCATCCCGGTAATTTCTACCAATTGGTTTTTTTCGGTTCCGTAGCTGGCAAAAAGCTTACCCTTTTTAACTTCAACATGCTCCGTCACCGCACGCATCGAATCTTGGAGTGCCACGAAATCGGCCGGCACATAAACATCAGCGCCAATAGCTTTGGCTTGCTCAATCGCAGCGTTAGCTGCTTCCAATTCTGATTGTGGAACTTTTCCACAACCTGAAAATAAGACAGCCAAACTCACAGCTGTCAAGACCAAGGTGATTTTTGTTTTCATTTTTAATTCACAATTTTTATATTTCAGTTTCAATTCCAATCCCATTCATTACTTTAGTTTCCGTTTTTCATGGTCGAGATTTACATTTAGACGAGGAAACAGGACAAAGTAACGCAAAGGCAGAAAAATGTCAGAAAATTACAGTTAGCTAAAAGAACCAACAATGTGGGAAGCAAATGTTAAACAATTGAAAGACGAAGAGATTATCGGCCTGATTCTAACGGAAGGCAAAAGCCAGCTATTTCAAGAACTATACAACCGTTACCACCGCAAGGTGTTCGAAAAATGCTACAGCTTCATCAAGGATCGAAATCAAGCCAATGATTTTGCCAACGACATTTTATCCAAAGCGTATGAAAAACTTCCGGGTTTTAAGGGCAACGCATCGTTTTCATCCTGGCTTTACGCCATCGCTTATAATTATTGTATCGATTATCTGAGGCTGAAAAAGAAAATGCATTACCCAAATTGGAACAATCAGAATGAATTGCCCGACATCATTGATGAGTCGGAGACCGACCTGCAGGAAATGACCTATGAAAACCTGATGAAAATACTGGAAATGATTCACCCCGAAGAAAAAGCATTGCTGCTGATGAAATATATGGATGGCTTGTCTGGAAAGCAAATTGCCCAGACGTTGCGAATCAGCGAAGATGCAGTAAAAATGCGACTTAAACGAGCACGAACACGGGTTATTTATCTTTACAACGATCTATATCAAAAAGAAGTATAAGCAACAAACGTCACTATTCGTAAAATTTTCGTCATAAGATCACGAATAGGTCGTCAAACCCATTAAAAATATGGACGCAAAAAATTTTCTTTCCAAAATATTAGCCGGAACAAAAGTGTCGGGCACTCCGAAAGCGGTAAAGCAAGCTTTTGCCAAAACATTTAACCGCCCGCTTAACACCGAATGGAATCAGATCGGAGACGAGTGGGAAGCTATTTTCTATGTCGATGAGATGGAAAATATTGCACGGTTTCAATCTTCGGGCGAACTGCTAAGCCTAAAAACAAATCTGCCCCTGACACAGGCTCCCGACGACATCAAAAAGGCGATCCAAAATGTTGGAGAACTGATGAATGTGATCGTCATCAAGAGGAAGCAAACGCTGATGTACCAACTCATTGTTCGCAATGAAAAGCTTGAACGTTTTTTTATGCTGTTAAATTCGGAGGGAGAAGTTCTTGAAAAAGAAAAGCTTTGAATTTTTAGTCAAAAAAAATCACCTTAACTTCAACAAATGCTTGGATTGATCTGAAATAAAATATTATATTTGCACCCGCTTGCAAGTAGCAATGCAACATGGTGGTTGTAGCTCAGTTGGTTAGAGCACTGGATTGTGGTTCCAGGGGTCGTGGGTTCAAATCCCATCTTCCACCCGAGAAGATTAAAAGCTTCGTCAGAAATGATGGAGCTTTTTTTATAGGCGAAACTCTGATCTCTTGTCTTTTTCTGAAATAGCTTGAGCGTAAAAAATCCGGTCCTCTTCCAAAAAAAGACCGGATCCTTTCTCTTTGATCGTATAATTTGATTGGTGCTGCTACCAGCTCCCACCGGCACCACCTCCGCCAAAGCTTCCGCCGCCAAATCCGCCGAAACCTCCTCCGCCACCGAAGCTTCCGCCTCCGCTGGAAAAATTACCAAACGAGCCACCGTGACTGCGCCCCGAGCCCATCATGCCGCCCATCAGCAACCAGAAAGGCAAGCTGCTTCCACGTCCTCTCCCTCCAGCATTGTAATACCGACTTCGTCCGCGCAAAATTGGGATGATCACAAAAAAGAGCAGGAAGAAAAGGAGGATAAAAGGAAAACCACCTTTGCCGCCGCTGGCTTTTTCGTGGTACTCCTGGGCCGAAAATTCGCCCCGGGCCAGCGACATAATCACCTGGGTTCCGTTGTACAATCCACCAAAGGTATCACCTTCCTTAAAGCGCGGAATCATTTCGTAATCCACAATGTCGCGATTAGCAATGGCATCCGGAATCACAGCTTCGAGACCATAACCAACGGCCACAAAAACCTGCCCACGCTCATTGCCAACTTTTGGTTTGAACAGCACCACCACCCCATTGTCTTTATCTCCTTGTCCAATTCCCCACTCCTCACCTATTCGAAAAGCAAAATCAGAAGCGTCGTAACCGTTCAGGCTGGGCACCGTAACGATCGCGATTTGGTTGGATGTTTCGCGGGCAAACTGCGCCAGCTCCATCTCCATGCGCTGCTCTTCAGTGTCAGAAAGCACATCGGCCAGGTCGTTCACCAATTGCGGCGGATTGGGCCGTTCGGGAATATCCTGGGCAAAGGAGGAAGATGAAATTAATAGAATCAGTAAAAATGAAAGTTTTTTGAACATGCTGTTTTATTTTTTTCCGAATGAAATTTCGTCGGATAATTCGTTGACATCGTCGGTTTGGTAGGGAAAGTGGGCCTTCAGCTGTTCGCCGGCCATTCGAATACCTTCGGACAAACCATCGGCAAACCGCCCTCCCTTGAACTTCGAAAGCATGTGCGCCTTGATGTTTTCCCAAAAATCGGCAGGAACTTTGGCATTGATTCCGGCATCGCCCAAAATGGCAAATTTATGGTCATCAACCGCCAGGTAAAACAACACCCCGTTGCGCAGCTCCGTTTTATGCATCGCCAGGGTTTCAAACCAATGAGCGGCGCGGTCCAACACATCTTCCGGACATTTTCCTTCGACATGCACCCGCACCTCGCCCGAGGTATTCAGCTCGGCTGTTTTCACCGCATCGGTTATTTGTTTCTTCTCGTCGTCTGTAAAAAAGTTTTGTACTGACATGGTTCTCCTTTTTTAGTCGAAACTTACTTCCGGCGCCCGTTCTGCCCCTTGATCAGCTTCAAAATAAGCTTTCTTGTCAAAGCCAAACAAGTTGGCGTAAATGTTTTTGGGGAAGGTACGAATGTAGGTATTAAATGACTGCGCACTTTCATTAAACTTCCGACGCTCTACCGTTATCCGATTCTCCGTACCCTCAAGCTGTGCCTGCAAATCCAGGAAACTCTGGTTAGCTTTGAGGTCGGGATAACGCTCCACCACAACCATCAGTCTGCTCAGCGCTGAGCTCAGCCCGGCTTGTGCCTGCTGAAACTGCTGCAGCGACTCTTCATTCAGATTCTCCGGGTTCACATTCACCGAAGTAGCTTTCGAGCGCGCTTCAATGACACCCTCAAGCGTTTCGCGCTCATGCGAGGCATAACCTTTAACCGTATTCACCAGGTTAGGAATCAAATCGGCCCGACGCTGGTAAACATTCTCCACCTGAGCCCAACTGGCATCCACCGCCTCGTCGCGCGAAACCATTGTATTGTAGGTTCCCTTTACCGAGGAGTACATAATGAGTATAACTACTGCTACAACAGCTAAAATAATCCAGGTCTTTTTCATTGTTATCTTCTTTTTTTAATGTTTTGCAAATGTTATAAAACCGAACGAAAATCACTGTTTCTTTTCGGGGAATGTCGCAATTTTGTCGTTAGGCCTATGATCTCAAAAGGTGAACCAAAAATTCAGGGATATGACAAAAGAAGAATTTCAGGAACTAATAAGAGCAGGCATTCCCCAACAACTTCCACCCATAAAAGCCTATCAGCCGGAGATTAACCACGCTCCAAAGCGCAAAGACATCCTCTCGACTCCCGAAAAAATTCAAGCTGTAAGAAATGCCCTGCGTTATTTTCCTCCGCATCAACATGCCATTTTGGCACCGGAGTTTGGCGATGAGCTGAACACTTATGGCCGGATTTACATGTACCGGCTGCGTCCTGACTACGAAATGAAGGCTCGGCCCATTGCCGATTACCCGGCCCAATCAATACAGGCAGCAAGTATCATGCTGATGATCCAGAATAACCTCGACCATGCTGTGGCCCAGCATCCGCACGAATTAATTACTTACGGCGGCAATGGTTCGGTTTTTCAAAACTGGGCACAATACCGGCTGTGCATGAAGTATCTTTCGGAGATCACTGACGAGCAGACCTTGGTACTTTACTCAGGCCACCCGATGGGCCTGTTCCCTTCGCATCCGGAGGCTCCACGGGTCGTGATAACCAACGGGATGGTAATCCCCAATTATTCCAGCCGTGATGATTACGAAAAAATGAACGCCATGGGCGTCACCCAGTACGGACAAATGACTGCCGGCTCGTTCATGTACATCGGCCCACAGGGCATTGTGCACGGCACAACCATTACCTTGATGAACGCCGCACGCTTGCGGGGAGCCGCAGCCATGGCGGGAACAGTGTTTGTCTCTTCCGGACTGGGAGGTATGTCGGGCGCTCAACCAAAAGCCGCCAAAATTGCCGGCATGATTGGTGTGGTAGCAGAAGTAAATCCGAAAGCCACTCAAACCAGGTACGAGCAAGGCTGGGTGGATGAAGTCTACGCTGATTTGGAAGTATTAATCCGGCGGATAAACAATGCGCGGCAAAACAAGGAAGCCATTTCACTAGCCTACCAGGGAAACATTGTTGACTTGTGGGAAAAACTGGCCCAGGAAAAAATTCCGGTCGATTTGGGATCTGACCAAACTTCGTTACACAACCCATTTGGCGGAGGCTATTATCCTGTTGGGTTGAGTTTTGACGAGTCCACCCGCATGCTGGCCGAAGAGCCGGAACGCTTCAGAAATGAAGTATATAAAAGCTTACGTCGTCACGTCGCGGCCATAAATCAAATGACAGCCAATGGATTGTATTTCTGGGACTATGGCAATGCTTTTCTGCTGGAAGCCAGCCGGGCCGGGGCCGATATGTACAGCAAAGATGGTGAATTTCGCTATCCGTCGTATGTGCAAGACATCATGGGCCCGCTGTTTTTTGATTATGGTTTTGGACCGTTCCGGTGGGTTTGCACCTCCTGTAAGCCGTCAGATCTGGAAAAAACGGACGCGATTGCCGCATCCGTTCTAAAAGAAATTTACAGTCACTCGCCTGCCGAAATTCAGCCGCAAATGCAGGATAATATCCATTGGATTGAGGAAGCCGGAAAAAATCAATTGGTGGTCGGTTCACAGGCGCGGATTCTTTATGCCGATGCCGAAGGACGAATTAAAATTGCACTGGCATTTAACGAAGCTATCAGGAATGGCCACATTGCAGAACCGATTGTACTGGGCCGTGATCACCACGATGTGTCGGGCACCGATTCGCCTTACCGCGAAACCTCAAACATTTACGATGGCTCGTCGCTGACTGCCGATATGGCCATTCAAAATGTGATTGGTGATTCCTTCCGGGGTGCCAGTTGGGTTTCCATCCACAATGGCGGCGGCGTGGGCTGGGGCGAATCGATTAACGGGGGATTTGGATTGACTATTGACGGCTCGGAAGAAGCTGACCGGCGTATCAAACTTATGTTGCACTGGGATGTGAACAATGGCATTGCCCGCAGAAACTGGGCCGGAAACCCGTCGGCAAACTTTGCCATCAAACGGGCTATGGAAAGCGATCCGCAACTCAAAGTAACACTGCCAGAATCCACCTCAGATAAACTACTGGAAGATTTGTTTTAGACTTTTTGAGGGCGGTATTTATTCAGGGTAAACGAAAAGGTGCTGCCTTGTCCGGGTTTGGAATCAACACAGATGGTTCCGCCATTCATTTCAACAAACTCACGACATAAAATCAGACCAAGGCCTGAGCCCTTTTCATTATCGGTTCCATAGGTCGACAAGTGATCGTTCTCGTCAAAAAGCCGGGACAGGTCTTTTTCATCGATTCCTACGCCAGTGTCTTTCACGCTCACTTCATACTTATTGTCGTCAACTTCCCTCACCTTAAGCCTCACTTTCCCATTTTCGGGTGTGAATTTGATGGCATTGGAAAGCAGGTTTCGAATAATCAGATCAACCATATTGTGATCGGCATAAACCAAAACATCAGGCGCAATGTTCGTCTTCAATTTAATGTTCTTACGTTCGGCCAGTCGCGTATGTAAAATAATATTATTTTTTACAACCAAATTTAACTTGAGTTTATCAGGCTTAAACTGGATACTGTTTTTCTGCGTTTTTGCCCATAACAAAAGGTTGTCAAGCAAGAAATAGGTGTTCTCAGCCTCGTCGCGCAATTCAGTTAAAATTTGATTCCGAAGCTCTTCGGTAAACATTTCAGGAAATTCAGCCAACTGGCTAACCACATCTTTAAATGCACCAATCGGGTTACGCAGGTCGTGCCCGATGATTGACAGGAACTTGTCCTTGGTTTGATTGACCCGAATCAACTCCTCATGCTGCTCAAGGATTTGCTTATTTTTTTTGTGCAACAGGTCATTTGCCTTTTTGCGGGCTTTGTTGTAACTCAGCGAGAGCGCAACGACAACCACCAATAAAGCGATGGTAATAATCATAGTTCGCGACTGATTTTTTTGCTTCACGAGTTGCAAGTCTTTAATTTCATTGTTCTTCTGAAGAAGTCCAATTTCATTTTCTTTTTCTGAAATGTCCATCTCGGCACGATGAAGCGCAAGCTGATGCAATTGCTTTTCCTCATATAGCGAATCAGTGATTTCGACATATTTTTTATAGTTTGCGAGCGATTCTTGGTAGTTCCTGCTTTTCTCAAGAATTTCAGACTTCAACAAATAGCCTTTTATGGTCAACTCCTTCAACTCAATGGTAGTCGACTGATCCAGACATTCATCAACAAGCTGGGTGGCAAGGTGCAGCTTCCCTTCATTCAAATTGACCTGAGCCAGAATCAAATTGGCGTTTATTTCTCCTTCCTGCATGTTCGTTTGTTCAAACACTTCCAAAGCCTGCTGAGCATATTGACGAGCCAGTTTATCATTCCCTATTTTCATGTACGTTTCCGCAAGGCCAACCCAGCCAATGGCCAGATAAAAATCACTTACTTGATGCTTTTCAGCCAAGCCAAAAATCTGGTTAAAATACTGAAGAGCCATTTCGTACTGCTCCTTATCCTTATAGATTTCGCCAATATTATTCAACACGACTACTTTTCCCAAAATATCACCATTCAGTTCGTACGCCTGAAGCGTTTTCCGGTAATACTCCAATGCGAGATCATAATCGTTCCATGAATGATAATTAACAGCAATATTATTCATGATCCGCGAAGCAATGATACTATTACCCGAAGCTTCGAAGTATCGTAAGGCATCGGTCATATACCGCAGTCCACCGGCCCGGTCGCCTTTGTTAGTTAAGATTGATCCAATATTGAGTTTAGCCCGAGCGTCCCAGTCTGCCAATCCGGCATTCGTGGCTTCTCTCCGCGTTTCTTCGAGCAACTCCAGTGCCTTGTCGTAATTCCCGGTATTCATATGGTAAGCGGCCAGTGCACTCAACCCAATACTAATGTACCTGGCATTGTTGAGTTGGCGGGCCTGAGCGAGTCCTTGTACGACATACTTTTCACCTTGAGCAAACTCTCCGGTTGAAATCAGACCGGTTCCGATGAGTAAATTGGCATGACAAATCCGATCTGACCATTCGGTCGCAGCCACCAGTTTCATGGCTCGTTCTGCATATTCAATGGTTTTGACTGGCGTAACATAGAGGTAATTCTCTGATAAATCCAGATAAGCATCTATCAATTTCACCCCTTCCAAGCCTGGCAAAAGAGCCAATAGACTATCGATTTCAGAAGTTTTGTTTTGACCATGAGCCGACACCATGGAAAAAAGCGCGAGGACTAAAATAGTTATTACTAATCGTCTCAATGCAAAGGCTTTAAAATGACAAGTAAAAGTAAGCTTATTTATTTGTTTGCCAAACGAATTTACGAGAACATCATTTGATACGGCCGATCAATTGCATTTCGAAGTTCATCCATACCAAAATTCCTGCTTTTTCGAATGTACTCGCGTCCGTCAAAAATGACCTGGATTGTTGGCACCGTAAAGATTCGGTTTTGAGCGGCAATTTCGGGTGACTGATTGAGATTGATATAAATCAGTTTGATTTTTGGGAAGCTTTCAGTTAACATCTCCCCCACCTTGGGTTTCAAAACCTTGCAAACGTTGCATTCATCGGTTGAAAAATAAATCAACATGGCGGGCTCAGTGACCACCAATTCATTGTATTCGTGCAATGTATGAATGGTTGTATACATATTTAATAAGCGCCTATGCCCAACAGTACGAGTGTGCAAGCTTCCTCGGTTTCAATACCACTGGCTTTCAACCGGTCGGCAAAAGCTTTATTTTCCGTTCCTGGATTAAAAATTACCCGGCGGGGTTTGATCTTTTCCACATAATCGTAGAAATCGGATTGGTTTTGTGGCCCGACATATAAAGTGACTGTGTCGATCCCTGAATAACTTTTCTTCTCCGTATCAAACGCTACATCTTCCACTCGGCCCGTTCGGAGAGCAATGGCAACCACCTGATGACCATATTTACGCAACGCTTTTATGGCTTTGTTTGAGTACCGCTCCGGCTTTTCGCTGGCGCCGATGACCAATGTCTTTTTACTCATGATTCCTTCTTCATTAATAACACAACGGCATGTGCCGATATGCCCTCTTCACGCCCCTCAAAACCAAGCTCTTCCGTAGTGGTCGCTTTAATCGAAATGGCATCAACATGCGCTTGAAGTACTTCTGTCAATTTCTCTTCCATCAACGGAATGTGATCTTTCAGCTTTGGTTTTTGCGCGGCAACTGTTATGTCAGCATTTCCTAAAGTGTACCCTTTGGCTTCTATTAGCTCATTCACTTTCAACAATAGAATTTTGCTGTCGATATTCTTAAAATCAGCCGAATTATCGGGGAAATGGTAGCCAATATCCCGAAGTTTCAGTGCTCCCAACATTGCATCGCACAACGCATGAATGAGTACATCACCATCGGAATGCGCCACTGTTCCCTTATCATGCTGAATGAGAACTCCGCCCAGCCAAAGGCTCTCGCCCACTGCTAAACGGTGTACATCGTATCCGTATCCAATTCGAAATGGCATCATCTCCGCTGACTACTAAACGATTCGAAATCGAAGGAGAGTGAAAACCGCAGGGTGTTTTCTAAAGGATGATTGCGCTGGGTTGGGATCAGGTACGAAAAGTCCAACGCAAAAACATTCAACTTTAAACCGGCACCCGCTGTAATGAATTTCCGGTTACCTTTATTTTCGTGCTCGTGAAAATAACCCGCACGTAAAGCAAATTGCTCATTATACCAATATTCAGCGCCAAACGACAAGGTAATTTCCTGCAATTCTTCCTTCATGCCCCCTGGAGCATCGCCAAAGGAGCTAAACATACCGGCAATCACCGACTTATCATCACTAAAGCCGCCACCAACGATGTCTACGCTATCTGAATTTGGTGTTGGAACCAGTAGCTTGTTGATATCAAAATAAAATCCAATGGTATTGTACTGATCCATTTCGGTTTCGTAACCAACCCCCAATTTCAGATTGGTAGGAATAAAATCCTTGGTTTCGCCATCGGTGTATGAAATTTTGGCTCCAATATTCTGAATATTGATCCCCGCAGAGAAAGTCGATTCTTTCCGATTAACCCGCATTTCGTTCTGATAATAAAAAGCAATATCGGCAGCAAAGGATTGCCCGGCAGTTGACGGCACTCCGTTAACTAATTGCCCTCCCGTCAAGTCGGAACGAATGTATCGCATGGCGACAGAGCCTGAAAATTCTTCAGACAACAGGCGGGTATAGCCGACATCAAAGGCAAATTCGTTTGGACTCTGTTGTCCCTGGAAATCGCCAAACTCACTCATGAACGAGATATCGCCCAGAGAAAAGTAACGTAACGAAGCACTCACAGTTTGCAGGTCGTCCAGTCGTTTGTAACCAACCAGGTAGGCCAGATTAATATCGTCGACCAGGTTGCGCAACCACGGTGTATAGGAGAGCCCAATCCCCATTTCGCTTCCAATAAAAGCATATTTGGCCGGGTTCCAGTGCTGTGAGTTCATATCGGGCGAAGAAGCAACACCAGCGTCGCCCATGGCTCCTGCACGCGAGTCAGGTGCAATCGTTAAGAATGGCACCCCCGTTAAAATTGTGTTAGCTCCAGTTGTTGAAGATGTAGCTTGTGCAAACGCTTTGTTTGAGATAAAACCAAGGCCAATTAAAACTACAAGAACTGCAAATCGTCTTTTCATTATAACTGTTTCAAAAAATTAAATTGCAAATATAGATATTGTTACAGAGTTCCCAAGCTGGAATACAAAATTGAAAACGCATAAAGAATTGAAAAAGTATGTTTTCAAAGATACTAATAGCGTGAAATAATTATTTTCCCTGTTTTACTGGCTGAATATCCATCCTCAGCCGTAATGGTCACCCGATACAAATAAGCACCATCGCGTATTAGCATCTGGCTTTCATTGATTTGCCATACCAAAGGTAAACTTCTGGTTCCATTCGAGCCCAAACGCTGGCTTAAAATATCGACCAAACTTCCGGAGAAATTAAAAATTTCCAGCTGGGTGTCGAATGAAACACCCGGCCGGTTGTGAGAAAAAACAATGTTGGTGAAGTCACGAGCCGGATTAGGATACGCTTCAACTTCAATAATCTCGAGGCTTGCATCAACAACAAAACGAATCTCAACTTCCGTCGAGTTATTTAACACATCCCACACCTTGAATTTCAGCGTATGTTCGCCAACACTCAAATTGTTGAGCGGAAAGATAACCTGCCCTTTTTTATAGCTATCCTTTTCACTCAGGTAATAGTCATTCAGAATAAAAACATTGGCGTAATCGTTATCCAATACGGCCGTGATGTCGTGTCCAATTCCCACCCCGATGGTGTTGATTCCATTTTCATCTTCGATATCAGCAATTAGCACCGCGTTTTTTCCGACCTCATCACCTGAACGGAAGTCCTGATCATTTAAGAACAAATCAACCAGTGGACCTTCGGTGTCGTTGATCGAACCATTGGCCGCGCCGCCAATCTTGAAGTTCTCAAAAACGCCATGCGCATCGGTGGTTCCATTGTTGGCATAATAGCTGATTTTACCCTCGCCAACCGCATAGGAAATATCTTTCGGCACAATAAACGAGAACTCAAATCGCCCGTTCGTGACTGTTGTCACGCCTTTATGGATAATGTGATCCTGCATTTCAAAACTAAACGGTGCCTGTTCTCCATTACCTAAGGTTTCCAAACCATACTTTTTATCGTAGACTACAGAAATTAGTTCACCATTAAAACTTTCCAGCAGACTTCCAGCATGATCGGCAATTCTTCCGGCAACGGTAACAATTGCTAAGGCTCCAATCGTGTCCGTCACCTCCACAACGGGCTCGCCATTAATGGTTTCCGTTTCGACCCGGTATTTCGGGAAAGCCAAGCTCAAAGCAGGATCAGCCAGCAAAGTGAAATTTCGCTTATTAATACCTGTGCTGATCCCGTTTTTTGAACGCTTCAACACATCGCCCATTCTTAATTTATTTCCGTTTACGTCCTGGCTAAACACGTGCTCATAAAATTCTTTGTTCAGAATGAAATTTGGAGTTGAGTAAACAACTCGCGTCGTACTGAAAAGCCCGATTCCACCGCCATTGGGATTAAACAGAATGTGCTCCCCGCCCGATTTTTCATCCGCATCGAAGCGGCTGATTTCGCAAGTTGCGGTTACAAAAATGGGCAGCTTGTCGTAATTCGACCAGTTGTCAATTTCATTGGTTCCCAGCACTTTTTCATGGGCCAGCGCTGTTTCGTTCGCATGCCCGGTGTAATTTAGAATCAGAACACCTTCTTTTACCCGATTATTAATTGCTTCGGTCACCTCGGGATAGCGATCACCACTGGTTGTTGATTTTTCTTCGTAGGCATCGAAGTAAATTTTATCGGTATAAAAAGCCGGATTTGTTTCATTTACAGTCGTTGCCAAATTCTCGGCCTGACTCATGTGTGTATTGGCATCTTCATCATCGCCAATGAAAGTGATCACATTTCGCCATTCGCCAAGCGAATTTGCACTGGCGTAACCCTTGATTTTATCAACAGCAATTTTTGCTTCCTCAGTTGTATTTGCAGGAATCCTCCCAATACCCAAATCAATCATACCAGTATATTCTCCTTCGCCATCATCGAGCAGAACAAAAAAATCGTCGGTTACAAACGACGAGGTTGGCAACAGCGAATTGGGCGACTGATAAGTCAAAATGTAGTTGGTGGCCTGCCCGCCAATGTTTTTATTGTCATAACTTCCATCTCCAAACAGCAACACGTATTTCAGCGAAGAATTGGTCTGATCATACAACATTTTCAGGAAATTCCGAATCCCGGCAACATCAGGTGCCCCGCCCGAAAATTCGTTGTAAATTTTTGCAGGTGTCACCACCTCAACGGCAAGTTGATCGTTCTGTTCGTGAAATTGAGCCAGGCTGTTCGCTTCATTTAAAAAGTCGGGATGAACAATGATTACCATGTCTATACCTGAAAGCTGGTGCAGGTTTTGACTGCCGACATCACCCACCCATTCGGGTTCGGGCAAAGCCGCACTGGTTCGAAAAGCAGCAAACTCGCGTAATTTGTCAGTTGCAACTTTAAAACTTGCCTGAATGTTTTCGGTTGAAAATGGAACCGCTTCAGGCGAAGCAAAATTCGTGACATCCCAAATTTTCAGATCAGTTTCGGAAACCGTCAGTTGAAATTCGGTGATATTTCCCGGGCCAACACTTGCCAGATCCCGGAATAACAGTTGGTCATCCACCTCTAACTTTCGCTTGTAATTAACTGTAACAAAATCCAGCCAGGCATAGGAAGTGCTGTTCGAAGCCGCAAATCTCAGCCCCACATCAATCAAATTTCCCGGATTGCCCACTTCGTAGGACTGGCCTTCCAAATCAGCATACAATGCAATAGCATCACCTGTATTGACCGGAGAAAAGTTGATCGACTTAACACCAGAGCCATTGATAGTCACATCGAGCTTTGAATTGCTGCCAGACCTGCCGGCCGCCTCAACAAACACTTTTGCAGATTCGCCATTTGCAGGATTGCTCAGTGCAACCGTGATGATTCTGCTTTGTCCGTTTGAAAATTTTTCGCCAAACCAACGTCGTCCTGAGTGGATTAAATTTTCAAGCTCCATTTCACGAAAAATTCGCTCATCGAAAGTTGCGGTCTGATGAGTAATTTCGCCAGCTTCTTGTTGCGAAAGTCCAATGTTCTTTACACTTCCCTGATCTGACAAAAAATAATAAGCGTGATCCGAATAATCATTCAACTCGTGAGAAAATAAGCCCGTTTCCGGATTTAGCTGCCATTGGACAGTCCCTGTTGAGTAGAAGAAAATACAATCATTGCCTTGTCCATCTTTCGCATGAAGAACTGCATTTTGCTTTAAATCATCAATATAAGACGCATCATTCATTTTAGGCAACATGTAACCTCCGTTGCCGTACAGACCAACAGAAGCCGGATTGGAAAAACCCCAGCTCTGCAGCTGCGCATAGCTTATTTTGTGAACGCCCTCCCCTGAGGTTCTAATTTTGACCCACTTCCCAGCCGATAGCACCGAACTTGATTTCCAGTCTTTCGTTTGAACGGATGAAGATTTTGCTGTTGTTGAAGTGATTTGAATATCGAAAGAAATCAGCCTTTTAAGGTTTTGACCTTCGCGAATCAACGGAACAAATTCAATGATAGCCTGGTATTTTCCTTTAGAGCGAGTGTAGATTGGAACGATCGCTAATTGTTCATGAAGTGTGGAGTAGCTTTTATTCAAGCTTGATGGCAACAGTTCAAAAACCGGATTGATAATTTCAACCCGCTGATTCGAAGCATCCAGCTTGAATGTCTCCTGATAAACCGGCAGCCCTTCGGTGTTAACATAGGCACCTGGAAGCTTTGTAAGAGTCTCCAAAGGGACTCCCTCTGCTGCTTCATGCCAGCTGATATTCCTATTGATATTCTGTGCCCAGACAGAACCCGACAAAAGGACCAAAAGGCCAAAATAAAGGTACTTTTTCATCAAAGCAAACTCCCCGGTATAAATTAGAAATAGAGCAAATTTACATTATTGTAAACAACGGCCAAACGAGGATGGTCTCAAATTTTGGTTAATCGAATTGCAAAATCGCAAAAATACAAAGAGCAATCAACAATTTCTCACTAAAAAGTTATCTCACCCAAACAATAAGAATAGAACAATTTAGTTATATTTGTGCATAATAAAATCAAACTGAGAATACAGATGATGAAATTTAGGGCCTTATTATTTTTAGGTTTGGCTGTCTTAGTGGCAGGCTGCGGGTTGTTGGGGAAAGGTGGAAAAGCTAAGAAAACATCAAGTACAACCGGATGGGAATACAACAACCCAGACAATGGGGGTTTTCAATCTGACGGTGATTACAATCAAGTCACCGGACCTGGATTAACGTTTATTGAGGGTGGAACTTTCACCATGGGACGTGTAGAACAAGATGTCATGTACGATTGGAACAATGTGCCTCGCCGCGTAACCGTCGCATCGTTCTATATGGATGAAACAGAAGTTTCGAACCTGGACTACCGCGAATTTATATTCTGGCTGGAAAGGGTTTACCCGGAAAATCCGGAAAAAACGAATATGGCCCTACCCGACACTTTGGTTTGGCGAAAGGAATTAGGTTACAATGATCCATACATACAAAATTATTTCAGACATCCGGCCTACAGCGATTATCCGGTTGTTGGAGTGAGTTGGTTACAAGCGGATGCCTACTGTAAGTGGAGAACTGATCGCGTCAATGAAAAAATTCTGGTTGACCGTGGCATCTTGCAACACGACAATACTCAAGGAGGACAAAACGTTTACACCACTGACAGTTATCTGGCTGGTCTTTATCAAGGCACAGAAGGTGAAGACCCGATGGAGGATGCCGCGGGTAATGCACGTAAGCTAAAGTGGGAAGATGGTGTACTACTTCCAAACTACCGCCTCCCAACCGAAGCCGAGTGGGAATATGCAGCTTACGGTTTGATCGGAAACGCTGAAGGTGAATTGCTGACCGAAAGAAAACTGTACCCTTGGAATGGGAGTTATCTCAGGGACGATTCGAAAAAGAACCGGGGTGACCTGATGGCAAACTTCGTCCGGGGCCGGGGTGACATGATGGGTATGGCTGGTTCATTGAATGACAATGCGGACATTACCGCACCCGTAAATTCTTACAACCCGAACGATTATGGCCTGTACTGCATGGCTGGAAATGTAAACGAATGGGTTGCTGATGTTTACCGCCCTCTCAACCAACAAGATGTGGAAGAATTTCAACCCTTCCGTGGTAATGTATTTACCCAGTACCGTCGCGATGCCGATGGCAACCTCATACGAAACGAATATGGTGAATTGGTTCAGGACACCATTGCTGACTACCGTAATTTTGAAGATGGCGACTATCGTTCTCAAATCATTGAAGGACCGGACTGGCAAGCAATGCAGGATCAACTGTCCACTGAAGATATGTATTTGAAATCGGAAGAAGCTGGTCAGTTTACCTCGCTGATTTCAGACAATGTACGCGTATATAAAGGTGGATCGTGGAAAGACCGGGCCTATTGGTTAATTCCTGGAACCAGAAGATATTTGGTACAAGATCAGGCAACCAACGACATTGGTTTCCGATGTGCCATGACAAGAGTAGGAAGTCCGCAAGGATTCTAAAAAAGATAGAATTTCACAATTTAAACCTCATCCGGCAGCTGCCGGATGAGGCTTATTTTTGGAAAAAGAATGATTATAGAACAACTCTATCAGCGGTTTCTGGAACACCCAATCGTTTCAACCGATAGCCGAAACATTGTCCCGGGCTGCATCTTCTTCGCTTTGAAAGGACCGAACTTTGATGGCAACCAATATGCAGCAGATGCTCTCAGCAAGGGAGCAGCCTGGTCGGTGGTGGATGATCAAAGTCTTCCAGAAAATGAAAAATTCATCGTTGTTTGCGATGTACTTCAGGCTTTGCAACAACTGGCCTCGTTCCACCGGAAACAGCTAGCCATTCCAGTGTTAGGCATTACCGGGTCGAACGGTAAAACCACCACAAAAGAATTGATCGTTGCCGTACTTCAGCAGAAATATCGGGTAAGTTCGACTCTGGGCAACCTGAACAACCACATTGGGGTTCCGTTGACTTTATTGAAAATGAATGATCACACCGAAATTGGAATCGTTGAAATGGGTGCCAACCATCCGGGCGAGATTGCGGAACTTTGTCAAATTGCTGATCCCGACCTTGGAATAATCACCAACATTGGGAAAGCACACCTCGAAGGTTTTGGTTCATTTGAAGGCGTGGTCCGCACCAAATCCGAATTGTACGATTACCTGCGGGAGAAAAAAGAAGCTTGCTTTATCAATATTGACAATGCGCTCTTAATGAAACAGGCCGAGGGACTGAAAAAAATGACCTACGGCAGTTCAGAGCAGGCACAACTTCGTGGTGAGTTGCAGGATTCAGCCTATTATTTAACCGTCAAGGCACTGTTCCCAAAAGGATGGCTCTACCTGAAATCAAAACTGATTGGCGCATACAATTTTGAAAACCTGCTGGCTGCCGCACGTATCGGCTTGCATTTCGAGGTTGACCCCCTGAAGATCCAAAAAGCCATTGAGCAATACACTCCAACGAATAACCGCTCGCAACTCATCACAAAAGGAAGTAACAAAATCATCATGGATGCCTATAATGCCAACCCCACGAGCATGATGGCAGCCCTGAAAAACTTTGAAGCCATCAATCAACCCAACAAGATCGTTATTTTGGGTGACATGCTTGAATTGGGGAACGATTCAAAGGAGGAACATCAGAAGATTGCAGACTATCTCAGCGAACAAAATTTCGATTCCATCCTCTTGGTCGGCAAGGAATTTTCGGCAGCCCGAACAGGTACAAAAACAAAGAAGTTCGAACACGTCGAACTTCTTACTAACTACCTATATGAATTAAACCCAATGGAAAACAGACTAATCCTGATCAAAGGGTCTCGTGGAATTAAGCTCGAACGAGCTCTTGACCAAATCTAGTTTACCTTCCTTTCAAATGGAAAATTAATGAACTGGTTTTTCAACTTTCAATACTTCCGAAATGGCCTGCTCCAAAGTTGCCTTGGGTAAGGCTCCCTGAGCCATTTGTGGCTGGCTGTCTTTTGGAACAAACAGCAAGGAAGGAATACTCTGAATTCCGAACATGGCCGACAGCTCCCGCTGATCTTCCGTATCCACTTTATAAATCTTGATGGCTTCACCGTATTCCTTTTGAAGTTCTTCCAAAACAGGAGCTACCATCTTACAAGGTCCACACCAATCAGCATAAAAATCAATTAAGCAGGGTGCATCACCTTCATATTTCCAATCTTTATTTTGCTCAAAATTGAAAACTTTCTCTTTAAATGTCTCTTTCGTTAAATGTTCTAACATGATTATCTGTTTTTATTATACAAATATATAAACTTTTAGATATTTCGATATCAAGAATTATTCCGTTTGTTTTTATCTGCCGGAATTCCCCATAAGGTAGAGAAATAATTGTAATTTTGGCACAGTTTTAAACAATTTGTCACACTTATTTCTTGTAATCAAGTTTAAAACCCGTATTTATTCATGAAGAAACACCTGAAACACCCTATATTTTCTATCATTTCGAAAGAAGCTGACCAACTGCAACAACCTTGCTTTGTGATCGGCGGTTTTGTCAGAGATTTGCTTTTGAAGCGAAATTCACCCGATATTGACGTGGTCACTTTAGGCAGCGGAATTGAATTAGCAAAAAGAGTTGCCCGCGAAATTGGCCCGAAAACACCGGTGAGTGTCTTTAAGAACTTTGGTACGGCCATGCTAAAGTACCAGAATCTCGAAGTCGAATTTGTGGGCGCCCGAAAAGAATCGTACCAACACGACTCGAGAAAACCCATTGTGGAGGACGGCACGCTTGAGGATGACCAGAGACGACGCGATTTCACCATCAACGCCTTAGCCATTTGTCTCAACCAAGACCGATTTGGCGAGTTGATTGATCCTTTTGGTGGCATCGAAGACCTGAAGAACAAGATCCTCCGCACCCCGCTCGAACCTGGCATTACCTTTTCGGATGACCCGCTGCGGATGATGCGGGCGATTCGCTTTTCAACCCAGCTAAACTTCACCATTGAAGAGGAAACCCTAAAGTCGATTGCAGCCAATAAAGACCGAATCCGGATTGTCTCGAACGAGCGGATCATCGAAGAACTGAACAAGATTATCCTGGCCGGCAAACCGTCAAAAGGGTTTAAGCTATTGGAAAAAACAGGTTTACTAAAGCTGATTTTCCCGGAACTTGACCAGATGAAAGGCCGGGAAGAAGTGAATGGCATTGGTCACAAGGACAACTTTTACCACACCCTGGAAGTGTTGGACCGCATTGTTCCGAATACGGATAATTTGTGGCTGCGCTGGTCGGCCCTGCTGCACGACATTGCCAAACCCCGCACCAAAAAGTTTGTGCCGGGCATTGGATGGACATTCTATGCCCATAATTTCATGGGCGCCAAAATGATTCCCGGTATTTTTCGGAGGATGAAGCTTCCCATGAACGAAAAAATGAAGTACATCCAGAAGATGGTCTCCTTGCACATGCGCCCAATTGTGCTTTCGGAAGAAGAAGTGACCGATTCGGCCATCCGGCGCTTGCTGTTTGAAGCCGGCGACGATATCGATGATCTGATGACGCTTTGCGAGGCTGACATCACCTCTAAAAATGAAGCGAAAGTCAAACGCTACCTGAAAAATTTCCAACTGGTCCGGCAAAAACTGAAAGACCTGGAAGAACGCGATCATATTCGCAATTTTCAGCCGCCAGTCTCAGGGGAAGAAATTATGGAAGTCTTTAACCTGAAACCATCGCGCGAAGTTGGCGATATCAAAAACGCCATTAAGGAAGCGATTTTGGAAGGTGAAATTCATAACGACCACGACGAAGCCTTTCAGTATATGATGAAAGTAGCGGAGAAAATGGGGCTGAAGCCGACAGCAGAATAAATCCACACAATGCCACATCAGCAAGCTTTCAAATCCGCATTTGCGATAGCCGACTAACGGCCCTGACCTTTAGCCAATTTTTTCTTCCTCTTAAAGTTTGTCAATCCTACACCTTGTCGAATATCATGCTTTTGATGTTCCGAAAAAACGCGTAAACTTTGGCAATAGCACTTTTGCATTGACCAGATGATCTTGTCCGGCAATTATCTCAAAAGCCGCGGCGGGTATTGCCTTTGCTATTTCTTCACCTACAGCGCGAACACTTTCAGGGCTTTTGCTCCCAACAAGTACCAAGGTAGGTATTTTAATTTCTTTGAATCGGTTTAGTGGAGGAAAGTCTTTTGTGAGCTCGATATCATATGCCAGTGTTGGCGCAAGCGTGTGCATTTCCCTCCACCCGGGAAATAATGGCAAAAACAACACAAAGAACTTCGGCATACCGATGCCGCTTAAAAATGTCTTCATGGCACGTTTATTATTTTTCTGCGAAAGTTGCTTCATTACCTCCGCTGCCAATGCTTGGTACTTTGCCCGATCACTTTTTGTATGGACATAGGGAGGGTCATAAACAATTACTTGATCTATTTTTTCATCCAGCCGCAAAGCTGCCTCAAGCGCCAAGACAGCACCTGATGAATGACCATACAAAAGCGCTTTACCTCCGCAAGCGTCTATTAGAACTTCCAGGTCATCAACTTCTTTGGAAATACTGTATGGTGCTGTATCCGAACTATCTCCGCGGCCACGACGATCATAGTTATAAACCGTAAAATGCTTTGATAAGACTTTGACAACTTTCAAGATCGGGGGAAAATTTCGAAAGCAACTTGCCCCTGTTATACAAATTAAAGGTGGACCTGAACCAGTTACATCGTACGCAAGCTTAGTGCCATCTTTGGATGTTACATATTTCATTTTAGCCTCCATATTACTGCCGTTTGGGTTACAAGGCAAATCTCGCCAATAAATTCTTCGCTCTCGCAGTGTAAATGCGACAATCTTAGTGACTAAATGCGACAAGCCGAGTTGTTGCTCTTGCCTGAACGGTAACGAGCACTTGGAAGTTGTTATTGCGGACTTCGAAAGGGCCGAGCGGTCCTGAGGTTGCAACATAAAACGATTCGTACCGAATGCTCCGATCATCGGTCGAATCTTTGTGGACAATGGCATACGCATGGCCTTTTATGGGAGTAGCTGCGAGCAGCTTTTCGAAGACAAAGCGATTTTCAGTTTCGCAAAGACCGATAACTCCGGGCCATTCAAAATCAGCGCTGCTTAAAATGACCTTGCTCAGTTGCTTCAACTTCTTGTAAAACCGGTAGTCGTTCCATCGCCCGTCGCCACCGGGTAAAAAATCATCATTAAGGATTGTTGGATCATCTTATGTGTCGAACAGGTTTTCGACATTAAAAAAGTACCAGCAGTTGATCGTGCGCTTTCGGCTGCCAGAACAGATTGCTTTGTATGAAAACCAGGATTAAAAAGACGGTGCCCAATTTCGTAGGGAGGCCATCTACTTCAAAGCCTTTTCAATGCGCTCATAGGCACCCAAGTCAGGCCCGGAATCGCCAATGCGGCTCTGATTCAGCAAGTCGAATGGAAATTGCTGGCCAATCATCTTCAGGCCGGCATCTTTAGCAGGACTTAAGGTATCCAGTTCGAAATTCATCTTCTCAAACGGATCTTTAAATTGGGGATCTGCACTACGAATAATTCCCGTATAATAATCGGGATCTGAAATATCGAAGGTATCCGACAGTTGCATCAAACAGTGGTTGAAGCTGTAATTAAAAACGGCTTCCTCGGAAATGCCCAGCTCCAGTTCATTCTTAGTCCTGATATTTCCGGTGATGATGCTGTTTGAGAAATTGGCATTCTCCATATCCCCCACATAACTCACACTTCCGCCCGATGCCTGATCGATTATAAGCAGGTTGGAGAGCACCAGCGAAGCCGTCGACCTGGAGCTGCTTGAAAAACCGCCCCAATAGTTGGCGATGGTGGTGTGATAAAAATCATAGTCGCCCCCAACCAACAGCGCAGCGGCATAAAACCCGCAGTTGGCGATCAAGCAGTTATAAGCCTTAATTTTTGATTTCAAAGAGAAAATCCCGGCATAGGCATGGTTATAAATCTTGGTGTTGGATAGTTCAACCGTGGCGTGACCTTCATCTTCGATGTTGCCAACCTGCAAACCGATGTTGGCATTTTTAATTTCAGCGTAGTTGAAAATATTGTTGTGGCTACCCGAGAACAGCAACAAGCCATTCCACTGGTCCGGCACATCTTCGTAAACATCTTCGAGCCGGTCGCCCTGAAAAACAATTGGCTGCCCAAATTCGCCCATGGCTTTAATCCGGCCCCGAACATACATGCCGGCCTTACTGTGAAAGTAAATCCGGGCTCCGGGTTCAATTGTCAGCACTTCGCCACTGTCAACATAGGCATAATTGTACACCAGGTAAGGTTTGTCAGCCGTCCAGGTCGTTGTCTTCAGGCGCGCTTCCTTTATCAGGTGAAAATCTTGTCCCCAGGCCACCAAATCGACATCCTGAAACGAAGCGTTGGTCGAAAACTCAATGGAGTCCTGAACCACCATCGCCATATTATTCCCGGTAGGATCTACGGTAACCTCAACAAAAATGTAGATACTGTCCTTGGGAGGAATTTCCAGATCAAAAACTTCATTTGCAGCGATTCCATTAACGTTTAGCCTGAAATTTGACGCATCGCCTTTAGCCAGACGAACAGACGAGATGAGGACTTTTTGCTCGTAAGGGTTGTAAACTTTCAAATGTTGGGTGGTTGAACCAAAGGCAGTAAATATCGTGTCAAACATCACCGTATCAGCTGAAAAACTGAGCTGCACTTCGTTGGAAGAAACATACTTCTCATCTTCGCATGAAATAACCATCACAATGAGGAGAAGAGCAATAATTATGTGCACTATTTTTTTCACAAGCGGTTTTAGGTTTAACGCCACAAAGCTTCGATATCGTATTTCAAAAGTACAAAATGATTTTTACAAATTTTAACAATTTTAACGATCCGATGGCTCAATTCTTTCCAGAAATCAAAAAAAGACCAATAAGCATTGCTAAACCATTCAATATCAACAACTCAAAGCCAAATTCGTAACCGTTAAATAATTGTTTCGAAAATACGGAGATTATAAATGTGAGCAAGGGAGCTCCCAAAGCGATGAATGGCACCAGCCGATCGCGCACTTTTCTTCGGAATAAAATCGCAAAAACAAAGAGCCCCAAGATGGGTCCGTAGGTATAGCCTGCCGCCTTAAACAGCGCAATCACAACATTCTCGTCATTAATAATATGAAAGACAATAATAACACCAGCCAGCAGCGCCGCAAAACCCAAATGAATCCATTTCCGGTATTTCATTTTCATTGTATTCTTAAGCTCATCCAAACGAAGAAAATCGATGGAAAACGCTGTGGTCATAGAAGTGAGCGCTGAATCGGCACTGGAAAACGAGGCCGCAGTAATACCCAGCAAAAAAGCAATGGCGACCGCTCCTCCTAAATGATTCAGGGCCAACAGCGGATACAAATCATCTCCGGCATCGGCTACTTCAATCCCGGCATGTTGCGCGTACTGGTGCAACATGCCTCCCAAACTCATAAAAAGGATCACCACAAATACAAAAAGAACACTAAACACCAGCATGTTCTTTTGGGCTTCCCCTTTCGACTTGCAGGTCAGGTTCTTTTGCATCAGGTCCTGATCCATTCCATTGATCGCCACGGTCATGAAAATACCCGCAATAAATTGTTTCCAAAAGAAATTCGGAGAACGCCAGTCCCAGAAAAAAACCTGCGACAAATCGCTGTTGTAAACCCGCTGAAAAACCCCAAAAGAATCACTGGTTACAAACACTTTGCTGATGGTGTAAACAGTTAGCAGCACCGCCATGACCAAAAAAGTCGTTTGCAGCGTGTCCGTCCAAACAATCGTTTTAATGCCTGCCCGATACGTGTAAATCCAAATCAGAAAAACGGTGATACACACATTGGCCCAAAAGGGAATACCAAAGGCACTGAAAAACGCATACTGCAAAACAACGGCCACCAAATACAAACGAAAGGCTGCTCCAATCAGTTTCGAAATCAGGAAAAAGAACGAAGCCGTTCGATGACTAAATGTCCCCATTCGCTCCTCTAAAAAAGAATAAATGGAAATCAGCTTCAACCGGTAGTAAAAAGGCAACAACAGAAAAGCAACCAGCCAGTAGCCCACCAAATTGCCAAAAACAAACTGCAAATACGAAAAGGCTGAGTTCCCAACTTCGGCCGGAACCGAAATAAACGTGACTCCCGATAAAGTAGCGCCCAGCATGCCATAAGCCACCAAATACCAGGGTGACGACCGGTTGGCATTAAAAAAGGTGAAGCTGTCGGAATTTCGAGAAGTCAGCCAGGAGACCAACATTAACAAAGCGAAATAACCAACAACAATTCCCAGTGCGAGGAATGAATTCATACCAATTAGTTAAAGTCAGGGTATAACAAATATTTTTTTCGGATGGATTGGTAAGCATTGAGCTCTTTCTGCCAACTGGCCTCAATCTCTTCGAGGCTTTTCCCGGCTCGAACATCCTGAAGCAGCGCATCTGTTCCGGCCAGCAAATTAAACCAGCGTTCCCGGGTCAGAAAATCTGCTTCATGCTCGAACTGCTTGTAAAAATCAAGAAAATACGACAAGGTAAATGGCTCATCACAGCACGGTGTCCGAAGGTCAACACCATAGCAAACCTGCCCAAGTTGCTCCGGATTTTTAGCCATTCCTTCAATGCTTTCCGGCGTAAACTGAAAATCGCCAAATCGTGGATCCGGATAACCGATCACTTGAAAAGGGAAATGAGTTCCTCTTCCAATGCTGGCGCTGGTGGCTTCAAAAAAACAAAGCGACGGATAAAGCCGGATTGCGCGGTCGTTGGGCAAATTGGGCGAGGGTTTTACCGGCAACGAATAGACCATTTTGTGCGTGTAATTTCCTACCGGAATCACGTTGAGCTCACATTGGATTTGATCCTTCAACCAAGCTTCGCCATTGATCATTTGTGCCAACTCGCCCACGGTGCAGCCATGCACGACAGGAATAGGATGCATTCCGACAAAAGACTGAAATTTTGGGTCCAACACCGGACCAGCCACATAGTCACCGTTTGGATTCGGGCGATCAAAAATCAGCAAAGGTTTGCGGTGTTCAGCGCAGGCTTCCATCACGTAATGCATGGTGCTGATGTAGGTGTAAAACCGAACACCAACATCCTGGATATCGAAGATCAAAACATCCAGGTCAGCCAAATCATCCGCCTGGGGTTTCTTATTATCTCCGTAGAGTGAAACCACGCGAATTCCGGTTTTCGGATCCCGCTCATCAGCGACTTGTTCGCCCGCATCAGCATCGCCACGAAATCCGTGTTCCGGACTAAACACGCGCTCCACAGCAAGCTCATGCTCTAACAAAAAGTCGAGTAAATGATCGTCACCAACCCTGGAGGTATGGTTGACCACCAAGCCTATTTTCTTTCCTTGCAACAAGGGCAAATACAAATCCGTGCGTTCAGCTCCGGGCTGAATTTCCTGTGCCGAAACCGGACCTGCAAGCAGTAAAAAAAAGATCAATACAATACGCATAAAAAATGGTCGTTCTATTCATCACGAAGGTAAGAAAACATCGGTTAAAGCATCACCTAAGTTTTAGCTTTAATCAATCTTTGCTAATTTTACCCGTTGAAAAAATGGAACTATGTACATCCTGAACCGACTACTGTTTTCGGTGGTTTTGTGCCTTTTCGTGCTGCAAGGCAAAACGCAAGACCAACCGGAATTTTTAAACTATCTGAATGACCCGTGGGTGGACTCCACGCTGATGCAAATGACGCTGGACCAAAAAATCGGACAGCTGTTTATTGCCCAGGTTTACTCAAAAGAAAAACTACCCGAGAACCACGCGATTTTTGAAAAAATTTCGCGCTACCACATTGGCGGCTTAATCTTTATGCAAGGAACACCCGCCAACCAACTCGCCATCACCAACCAGCTTCAGAAACTAAGCTCGATTCCTTTGCTCGTTACCATGGATGCGGAATGGGGGCCAGGATTTCGGCTGACAGGAGCACCAAAGTACCCCGTACAAATGGCGCTGGGAGCCATTCAAAAAGACAGCTTGATTTACCAGATGGGCTACGAAGTGGGAACCCAACTAAAACGCATTGGCGTTCATGTCAATTACGCGCCGGTAGCCGATGTGAACAGCAACCCGGGCAACCCGGTCATTAATTACCGTTCGTTTGGAGAAGAACCAGAAAAGGTAGCCCATAAAAGCTGGATGTACGCGCAGGGAATGCAAGATGCCGGCGTACTGGCGGTAGCCAAACATTTTCCCGGCCATGGCGACACTGAAACGGATTCACACCTGGGTCTACCGGTTATCAGGCACGATTTTGGTCGATTGGAACATGTCGAGATGTATCCTTTTAAGCATTTGATCGGCCAAGGAATTGGTGGTGTGATGACCGCCCATTTGCATGTTGAAGCTTATGATCCTGACTCAGGCATTCCTGCCTCGCTTTCACCCAACATGATTCAAAATAAACTCATTGACGATTTGGGCTTTAAAGGACTGGTTATATCTGATGCCATGAACATGCATGGTGTCAGCAAGCAATTTTCGGATGGCGAAGCGACAGTGAGGGCCTTGCAAGCTGGAAACGACATGCTGGAAATTGTACCCAACCTTCCCGTCAGAATTGCTGCCGTTAAAGCCGCCTTGAAAAACGGCCAGATAACGGAAGACCTGCTGGAGAAAAAATGCCGGAAAATTCTGGCGCTGAAAAAGTGGCTTCATCTGGATTGTTACATCCCTGCTCTACCCGGGGGTCTGGAGGCTGATTATCAAAAACCCGAATATGAACTGACCAAACGCTTGCTGCACGAGCAATCGCTAACCCTCTTGAAAAACGAAGGAAAACTTCTTCCTTTGCAACGATTGGATACTTTAAAAATTGCTGCCCTCTCCATCGGCGCGGAACAGGAAACCGCTTTTCAGCGCATGCTGGCCAACTACACAAATGTTGACTTTTACAAACTGCCAAAAAACGCCACCAAAGAAGCCATTCAAAAGCTGATGCTTGATCTGAACGCTTACAACCTGCTAATTAGCGGAATCCACGACATGCGACTGAACGTATCAGGGAACTACGGCTTGACACCTGTTATCAACGATGTTATTAAAGCACTGGCAAGCAAACCCCAAATTGTCGTTTTGTTTGGCAATCCCTATGCACTCAATTACTTGCGAAATGCTGAAAAAGCTTCCGGACTTCTGGTTACGTATCAAGAAAACCAAGTCACACAGGAGCTCGCGGCTCAGGCTATCTTTGGCGCTATTCCTGTTGATGGCCGACTCCCGGTGAATGTCAACGATACCTTCTTCTTAAATCAGGGTATCACGCTTCCCAAAAATGGCCGGCTAAAATATTCCATCCCGGAAGAAGTTGGTATTTCTTCGTTTAGATTAAACTCGAAAATAGACAGCATTGCTGAACTGGGATTAAAAGAGCGGGCTTATCCGGGTTGCCAGGTTCTAGTCGCCAAAGACGGAAAAGTCATTTTTCATAAAAGTTACGGGCATTTCACCTACGACAACAAAAGACCTGTACAAAAATCGGACATTTACGACTGGGCCTCCTTAACAAAAATTACAGGCCCACTCCCGGCCTTAATCAAACTTCATGGTGAAAAAAAAATTAACCTCGATCTTCCTTTTTCCTTTTACTGGCCCGACTTTCGCAACACTGACAAGGAAAAAATAACCGTTCGTGAAATTCTGGCTCATCAGGCCGGACTGCCTTCCTGGATCCCATTTTACCAGGAAGCACTCCGAAAGAACGGGCAATTAAAATCATCTGTTTTCAGCGACCACCCCACCGCTGGCTTTAACTTGCGTGTCGCCTCTTCGCTTTACATGAACGAACACTACATCGATCATATTTATTCTGAAATTCGCGATTCCAAATTATTACCACACCGAAAATATACCTATTCCGACTTAGGGTTCCACATCTTTCCCCGAATTATTGAGGATCTCACGGGCAGCAACTACGAAGACTATTTGCTTACGCAGTTCTATACTCCGCTGGGAGCCAGAACGGTTTTCTACAATGCTTACAAACATTTTTCACGCGATATGATCGTACCTACCGAACAGGATAATATCTTCAGAAAAGAATTGCTTCAAGGATTCGTGCACGATGAAGGAGCCTCCATGCTGGGGGGTGTTTCGGGCAACGCCGGATTATTCGGAACAGCCAACGACCTGGCAAAAATTATGCAGATGTATTTGCAAAACGGGTATTACGGAGGCCAGCAGTTTTTGGATTCGGCCAGTGTATGTGAGTTCACCCGCATCCAATATCCAGAGAACGAAAATCGGCGTGGACTGGGTTTCGACAAACCCTTTATCGATAACCACGAAAATAAACTCAAAGACGCTTATCCTGCCGTAGACGCTAGCCCTGAAAGTTTTGGACACAGTGGATACACAGGAACATTTACCTGGGCTGACCCAAAAAACAACCTCTTGTTTATTTTCTTTTCAAACCGGGTCTACCCCACCCGCGAAAACTCCAAACTCTTCAAATTGAATATCCGACCGGAAATGCATCAGGCAATTTACGACAGTCTGAAATAAGCGGTCGCTGAAAAGTGCGGAACTCAATCACCTAAAATCACTGCCTTAACATTCATCAAATTGCTAAAAATTGTTAAAATGTTTTTTAACATCAAGGCAGGCAATTACCACATCCAGCTGCTCAAAAACCGCTTCAGCCAATGCATCTCATTCAGTTGAAACATTTCTTCAAACTGAAAATTCAGAAAATTGAGCGAGTCAATAATGTGACCTAATTCATATCCTTATATTATTAGATTATTAATTTTAACTTTAAGGGGTGTTTTAAAAGAATCTAGTTAATAACCCATAAAATTTTACTGCCATGGATAAGAAAATCACATTTAATGAATTGCGTAAAATTAAAGACAGCTTGCCTGATGGTTCAATTCGCCAAATTGCGCAGGAGTTTGACCTTGAAGTTGAAACCGTCAGGAATTATTTTGGAGGCGCAAATTATGACCGTGGAAAATCCGTAGGGCTACATATCGAACCAGGGCCAAATGGTGGCGTAGTTTTGATTGATGACACAAAAATATTAGAACGTGCCCAGCAACTTATTGCCGAGCAAGTTCATTAATTCGTTTAAAGTATTATTTTTGAAACTGCCTTATTTGAAATAAGGCAGTTTTTTTTTATCAATTAAACCCAGAAATCATGACCCGTAATCTTACATTGATCCTTATCCTGGCCGTAACCATCGGCCTCCTATCCTGTCAGCCAAAAGCAGAAGCTTTATTTAATGGTGAAGATCTTTCCAATTGGGATATCTCCATTGGAACCGCCTTAACCGGCTTCGACGATTTGAAAGACGCTGCCACCGCGGAATCAATTTTCTCAATTGTGGAGCAAGATGGCGAAAAGCTACTGCGGATCTCAGGCGATGTGAATGCCTCGATTGCTACAAAAGAAGCCTACGAAAATTATCACTTCCGCCTGGAGTTTAAACACGGCGAAGAAGTTTATACCAAACGTAACAGCGGTTTACTGTACCATAGCTTTGGCCCATTTGGTGCGGGACTTGGTACGTGGATGAGCTCCATCGAGCTCCAGTTGATGCACGAAAACCTGGGCGACGCTTACATGATGGGGGATTCTTATGCCGAAATCCCCATTCGTAAACAGGGAAACAATCCTGTTTATGCAACCGATGGCGACCTGCTTTCGTTTGGCGAAAACCAAAACGGAGGTAAAATTGCCCGCAAAAGCTCCAACCAGGAAAAAGCGCTTGGCGAATGGAATATCGTCGACCTCTATTGTGTGGGACAAAAAGCCATTCATGTGATTAATGGCGTGAAAGTGATGGAATGCCTGAACACTGGGATGCTGGTTGATGGACAGGTTCAACCCCTCAGCAAAGGAAAAATTCAAATCCAATCGGAAGGATCTGAATTGTTGATTCGCAAAGCCGAACTCACCCCAATCAAAACACTTCCTGAGAATTATTAATCCCCGCTAACCATGCCTAATGAAAAAGCGGTGTGAACTTGAATTTCACACCGCTTTTGTTTTATCTTTTGGTCCGCTTGCGTTTAGCTCGCGGCTGATCCATTTGGCTCTTTTTCTTTTTTATCTTCGGAACCGAAACGTGTTCCTCACCGGTTACCCGGTCAACCTCCAGCGAATGCCCATCAAGCGAAGAGCTGTTCATGGATTGAATCAATTCTTTCTCAAAGCGACTGTCAATTTCAAAAAAGGAGAATTTACGCTGAATATCAATCTTGCCGATTTCAACATTCTTCCGTTTTGAATGCTCATTAATCAAGCCTAAAAGTCGCGAAGCATTCAAGTTTTGCTTTTTACCTGCATTAATAAACAAACGGCTAAAACTCATACCGTCATTTCCATAATCGTTTCCTCGATCTCCTCGGTCTCCCCGATCACTGCCTCTGCCGCCGCGTTGCTTATCGTAGGTTTTCCGTTCCTGTCCGCGTACATTCAAGTCGGGGGCATTTTTATAATAGGCTAAAAAACGGTTAAACTCGGCCGATACAAAGCGCTTCAGAATTTCCTCGCTGGTTAGTCCTTCAAATTTCTCCATAATGGCAGGCATGTAGGGATCGATTTTCGAATCGTTGACCTCTACTTGCGCCACTTTATCAACCAAGTGCATCAACTGCACCTCGCAAATTTCTTCTCCACCTGGCACATCTTTGCGCTCAAAACGTTTATTCAGAAGTTTTTCAATATGACGCAGCTTCCCAGTTTCGCGCATGTGCAAAATCGAAACTGAAATCCCGCTTTTTCCGGCTCTCCCAGTCCGTCCACTTCGGTGGATGTATGCTTCCGGGTCATCCGGCAAGCTATAGTTAATTACGTGGCTCAGGCTATTTACATCCAATCCGCGGGCAGCTACATCGGTTGCCACCAACATCTGAAGTTGCCCCGTGCGAAAACGGCCCATCACATAGTCGCGTTGCGATTGCGATAAATCACCGTGCAAGGCATCGGCATTGTAACCATCTTCCATGAGCTTTTCAGCTACATCACGCGTTTCCATACGCGTGCGGCAAAAAACAATCGCATAGCAATTCGGGTAATTGTCAGCAACCCGTTTTAGGGTCGCATATTTGTCTCTGGCCTGAACCACATAATAATGATGCTCCACATTTGCAGCACCCTCATTTTTGCGTCCAACCGAAATTTCTTCGGGCGAATGCAAATATTTGTTGGCCAGGTTGGCTATTTCGCGCGGCATGGTAGCCGAAAACAAAAGGGTCTGTTTAATGGCCGGAGTTTCAGCTAAAATAGCGTCCAGTTCTTCCTTGAAACCCATATTCAGCATTTCGTCCGCTTCATCCAATACCATCCAGCGAATTTGGCTTACATTTAGTACTTTCCGCCTGATCAGGTCATGAACCCGCCCCGGAGTCCCGACAACTACCTGTCCACCACTCCGCAGCTCACGGATTTGCTTGCTAATATCGGCACCACCGTAAACGGCAATATTCTTAAACCCTTTCAGGTTTTTTGAAAACGCATCCAGGTCGCGGCTAATTTGGAGACATAACTCGCGGGTTGGACACAAAATCAGCGACTGAATATCTTTTTTACTCACATCACAGTTATGCAAAATCGGTAACCCGAAAGCCGCTGTTTTTCCAGTTCCTGTTTGCGCCAGGGCAATCAAGTCGTGTTTGTTATTTAAAAGATGTGGAATTGTTTTCTCCTGAATAGGAGTAGGTTGCTCAAAGCCCATTTCTGAAATGGCGCTAAGCAGTTCGGGTTTGATGCCCGTCTGTTCAAATGTCATCATTGTATTTATTTTTATCGAAGAACAACAAGTTCTCCGTACCCAATAAGCACTGATGACAATAAAATTTACTTTTCAATACACCCCTATGCCACCGATGCAAAAAATTGAGCTGCAAAGATAGATTTATTTTTCACACCTGATGCTTAGCTGTTTCTCATGTAAACTTCGTGTTAAGCCAATGCCCAACAACAGCCATTAAACTACTGAATAACAATGGATCCAATCAATACATTTCGTAACTTGTCATTCGAAAACAAAACTTTCACTCAATGGGATACTCCTACTTGTTTACCTGCCGAAAATGCAACCACAGCCAACAACTGTACGAAGGCTGGCGCTTTATGGAGCATGACCAAACGCCTGAGTCAATCATGAATTCAAACCAAATAAAACTACATTACAAAACCCGGCAAAAGATTAAAGCATTGGCCCAGTCGCACGAACAACTCCAACTAAAAACTGAATATAAAATTTACCGCTGCCATCGATGTCTTCAACTGTCCGATAAGCTGGTTGTTGCCGTTTGGAATGGCGACCATCTGCTTCATCAAACCCAATTTAAATGTGCCAACTGTAACACGCGGCTAAAACACACCAATATTCACCGGGTGAAATTCGCCATCTGCCCCAAGTGCAAAAGCAAGCTGTTTGAAAAATCCAAAGCGTTGATGCTTTGGAATTAAGTTTATATGATTAGTTTTACGCCAAAGTTTTACAGATGACTGTTGTACTCGTTGCCCTCCTTGTTTTTTTTATCAACATTCCCTTTGGTTACCTGCGATCAAAACACAAAAAGTTTAGTCTGATGTGGTGGGTTTACATTCATATTCCGGTCCCCTTCGTTATTATGCTCCGAATTTACAGTGATATTGGCTTCGCTTTTTACACCTATCCCATTTTGGTTGGGGCTTTTTTCGCCGGGCAATTGGTCGGGCGGGTTTACCTTCCGAGCAAATGCGGGAATTAAGCTAAGGGCAATAGAATGACCGATCTTAAAGAAAATACCACAAACGACAAATCCAGGGAATTTCAAGCCAATGAACGGACCTTTTTGGCCTGGATTAGAACCAGTATCGCACTGATGGGATTTGGTTTTGTCATTGCCAAGTTTAATCTTTTTCTCAAACAGCTTTCATTTGTTCTTGAAGCGGAAGATTTCTCAGAAAAACCCCACGGAACAATAGTCGGTATGATCATGGTTGCAATCGGGCTCGTCATGGCTATCTTCGCCTACATTCAGTTTAAAAAGAATGCCAATCAACTTGCTTCCAATGCGTATGCTCCTTCATCCAAATTACCATTGTTGCTTACGCTAATTATTGCCGTCGGCGGAGCTTTTCTGATCGTTTATTTTCTTACCAATCGTTAATTTAAATGACTGCAAATTCGCTATCTGCGAATGCAGCCGCAATTTCATCACCGATATTTTTATCTTTGTTATTCGAATCAATAATCAGCAATACTTTATGAAAGCACTATTCGTCTTATTTTTTGTCGCAATAATTGGACTACAGGTAGCAGCACAAAACAAAACAGCTGTGAGTTTATTCTGGAAAGATAGTCCGGAGCAAGTGAATATCATTGAGTCTGAGACTGGTGATCTGTATCAAAAAGTTGGGCATCACGGGCCGGCAGTAGAAAATGAGTGGCTGGGGTTACGACTTTATTTTGACCACAAAGTAGCCATCGACGTGTACAATAAAACCAAACCTCAGCTCGAACTGGAAGTGGCCAAATGGTATCCAACCCCCGGGCAGCAAGAAGAAGGCTGGGGAGCCGACCAGTATAAGGCCGGCCAAACGGTTGGACTCGGAGGCGTCCGACTGTGGGATGGCGAGCAAGTTGTTTTACTCAATCCGGTAAGTAAAAGGACTGCCCGTGTAAAAAAAGAAGCTAACCAATCGTATATGGAAATGCTTTCAGAAAACGTCCCTTACAAGGGCGACAATATTGATGTGCTTATCCGGGTGACCGTTTACTCCGGAATACGCGAAGCCAAAGTAGAAGCTTTTGCTTTTAGTTCTGAACCCGTTCAGTTTACCACCGGAATTAATTATCATGAGGGAACCTCCACTAAAGAAGGCGATGGATATCTTGCCACCTGGGGCTTGCACCCCGAAGATGTCGCTGCCTTTCAGCTCAACATTGGCGCTGCAATCCTATATGATCCAAATGATTTTACACAAACTCAGAAAACCGACACCGAATACGTATTGATTTCCAAACCAACAAACTACTTGTCGACTTGGATTACCTCGGCTTGCGAAAAAGAAAAGGATTTTGACGACCTGAAAGATTTCGTTGAATACCTCGAAAAATTGTAGCTTTCAAAATCCTGCTTCGTGCATGATTTTTTTCACATACCGCAACCACAAACCCCATAGATTGGATGAGAACACAACGGATTCACTGTCTTCAGCATGTCCCGTTTGAAGGACTGGGCGCGATTAAAAGCTGGATTGAAGATCGGGAACACCATTTGACCTATACTCGCTTTTATGAAGATCACTATCAATTGCCTGATCTCAACCAATTCGATTGGCTAATTGTGCTGGGAGGTCCCATGGGAGTTTACGACGATGAACTGTACCCCTGGCTCAAAGCCGAAAGGAATTTTCTGAAGGAAGCAATTTTCGCTCACAAAACCATTCTTGGAATTTGTTTGGGTTCACAACTTATTGCCAGCGCCCTGGGAGCCAGAATCTTCAGCAACAAAGAAAAGGAAATTGGCTGGTTTGATGTACAACTCACCCAGCAGGGAAAGCAGCATTTCCTTTTTCACGGGGTGCCAGAAACGTTCAAAGTCTTTCATTGGCATGGCGACACCTTCAAGCTACCGGAGAGTGCTACGCACCTGGCTCGATCTGTTGCTTGCGTCCAACAGGCATTCAGCTATTCAGATAAAGTTTTGGGCGTGCAATTTCATTTGGAAATGACCCCCGAATCTTTGCAAGAGATACTGAAAGCTTGCGACAATGAATTGATAAAAGACACCTACGTTCAAACGGAACAAGAAATTCTGTCCAACCAAGATGCCATGACAAACAATAACCAGCTGCTCCTCGCACTGCTCAACAAACTCGAAGAACGCTCGCTAACAAAATAGTGAAAACGAAAAAATCCCGCCTCCAGCGGGATTTTCTTTGTTCTATGCATTGACTTTCGCCAACTTTTCTTTGAGCAATCCTGGAATCTCGGAAGGCTCTTTAGCTACTGGCACATTGGCTTTGGCAAAGGCCTTAATTTTCTCTTCTGCTGTTCCTGAACCGCTGGAAATTATGGCTCCGGCGTGTCCCATTCTTTTCCCGGGAGGGGCTGTCTGCCCGGCAATGAAGGATACCACCGGCTTGGTCATGTGATTGGCAATGTATTCGGCCGCCTGCTCCTCCGCATCACCGCCAATTTCACCAATTAACACCACTGCATCGGTTTCCGGATCGTTTTCATACATTTCAAGTAAATCAATGTAGTACAATCCAGCTACGGGATCACCACCAATACCGACAACAGTGCTCTGCCCCATACCATTCATGGTCAACATATTCACCACTTCGTAAGTCAACGTGCCGCTCCGCGACATCAACCCAACATTTCCCTTCTTGAAAATCATACCTGGCAAAATGCCAACAAGTGCTTCATCGGGTGTAATCAACCCCGGACAGTTTGGCCCAATCAATTTGGTGCCGTTTCGCTTAATAATGGAGGTCACCCGAATCATGTCCTGAATGGGCACACCTTCGGAAATAGCAACTACCAACTCAATTCCGGCGTACGATGCTTCCAAAATGGCATCAGCCGCAAAGGCTGCCGGCACAAAAATGATCGAGGTATTGGCGCCTGTCTTCTTCACGGCTTCAGAAACGGTGTCAAACACCGGAATTCCTTCAACCTCCTGTCCGCCTTTCCCCGGCGAAGTTCCGGCTACGATATTGGTTCCATATGCTTTCATCCGACCGGCATGAAATTGTCCGTCACGCCCTGTAATTCCCTGCACCAGCAGTTTTGTATCTTTATTTACGAGAATACTCATTTTTTTTGATTTTTATGATTCCTGAACTCGACTTAACTCAATCGCTTTTTGAGCGGCTTCGCTCATGGTTTGCACGGTCGGCAATCCCTTCTCCTTCAACAAGGCTAAGCCTTCCTCTGCGTTAGTTCCCGACAAGCGCACCACAATGGGCATATCCGACTTGATGGTATCCAGCGCTTCGATTAAGCCACGGGCCACATCATCGCAACGGGTGATTCCACCAAAAATATTGATCATCACCGCATTCACATTCTTATCCGAAATCAGTATATTCATGGCGTCCACCACCTTTTGAGGATTGGAACTTCCGCCTATATCCAAAAAATTAGCCGGTTCGCCACCATACAGCTTAATCATGTCCATGGTGGCCATTGCCAGCCCCGCGCCATTAACCATGCAACCGATATTTCCATCCAACTTCACATAAGACAAGCCTTTCTCGTGAGCTTCAATCTCTTTGCGTTCATCTTCATCAGCCTCACGCATCGCTTCAATCTCGGGCTGCCGATACAGCGCACTATCGTCAAAGTTCATCTTGCCATCAATCGCCCATATCTTATGATCAGGCGTCAAAACCAACGGATTGATTTCTGCAATGGTTGCATCGGTTTCCACAAAGAGAGTGTACAGCTTTTGCAGAATGTCAGCGGCTTGTCGCGCCAACTTCACATCGCCAAACAGTTGCATTCCAATTTCACGAGCCTGAAAGTCGAGCAAGCCTGTCAGCGGATCGATCGGGAACTTATGTATAAGCTCAGGCGTGTTTTTCGCCACTTCCTCAATCTCCACTCCTCCTTCAGCACTGGCCATCAGAGTAACCGATTTGGTGTTTCTGTCGTTAATCAATCCGACATAAAACTCCTTCTCAATATCGACCGCGTCCGCCAGCAAAATTTTCTCGACTGTTAGCCCTTTAATGTCCATGCCTAAAATTTGGCCGGCTGCATCAATGGCTTCCTGCTTGGTTTTGGCTAATTTTACTCCACCGGCTTTTCCCCGTCCTCCAACGAGCACCTGTGCTTTTACGACGACCATACCGTCTTTCTTTGCCATTGCTTTTTCTACTTCCTCAACCGATTGGCAAAGCACATCGTTCGGTACCGGAAGGCCGTATTTCTTGAAGATTTCCTTGGCTTGATATTCGTGTATCTTCATAAATTATTTATTAAAAAAGGTTAGAAAATTCTAGTTCGGTATAAATGTATCAAAATATCTATAGGTCTGGAAGTATTTCAGACTACGCCCCACCCTATTTTATAACATATGAACAGCCGTTTTAATGAATTGTTTGTCCAAATATTCTATTTTATTGCAATCGATTGCATTTTCAGGACAGTGCCGTCTGATCGGCGTTAGAAAAACAAATATTTTCCTTCTGATTGCGCCTCGATGTGAATTCGCCTAATCTGGTTTATCCGGAAATAAAATCCAGGCTTTCCGCTTAAAAATGCGGACTTCATTGGCTAAAGCTAAAAATAACCGTAATTTTGGCCGCGAATATTTCACTTCAAACGACAATATGAAGTTTACATGATCGCTGAATTTTACCTTTTCAGAATAATTAAATAACCGATGAAAGAAGAAGTTATTCAACTCATTAAACAGGAAGCAGAAGCCGTTGCCAATATTCCTGTAACAGACCAGTACGAAGCAGCCATCCGGGTGATTGAAGAGCGGGTTCACCAGAACAAAGGCAAACTGGTGGCAAGTGGAATGGGCAAGGCGGGACAAATTGCGCTAAATATTGCTACTACTTTTAGCTCAACGGGCACCCCGGCGGTTTTTCTGCACCCGAGCGATGCACAACATGGCGATTTGGGCGTGATTCAGCCCAACGATGTCTTACTGCTGATTTCAAATTCTGGTAAAACCCGTGAAATTCTGGAACTGGTAAACCTGGCTGACAACCTGTACGAAAACCTTCCCATTATTGTGATTACTGGAAACCCAGACAGTGATCTGGCCAAGTTGGCTGATGCCGTTCTGTTTACCGGCAATCCGGATGAGGTTTGCACGCTCGGCCTCACCCCCAGCACTTCTACAACCACGATGACGGTTATTGGCGATGTGTTGGTGGTACTGATGATGAAGAAAATCGGATTTACAAACGAAGACTATGCCAAGCGTCACCACGGTGGCTATTTGGGTGATAAATCACGAACCCAGGCGAGACTGCTTCAAACAAAAAAATAAACCATGCGCATTACCCGAGAAAATACCGTAGGATTGGTGATTGATATGCAGGAACGATTAGTTCCTGCTATGGCCGAAAACGAAACCTTGGTCCATAACTGCAAAATTTTGACCGAAGGATTAAGTACGCTCAACATTCCCTTGTTGGTCACGCAACAATACACCAAAGGTTTAGGTGAAACGATTACCGAAATCGGTTCTCTTATCACCAATTTTAGTCCGATTGAAAAACGAGATTTCAGCTGTTGCGACGAAACATCGGTTCGTGAACAACTAAAAATCAATGGTGCTCAAAACATCATTATTTGCGGAATTGAAAGTCACGTGTGTGTTTTACAAACGGCCATCGACCTGAAAGAAGCGGGATATAGCCCCGTAGTGGTCATGGATTGTGTGTCGTCGCGCTCACTGGACAATGTGGATTTGGCTGCGGAGCGTTTTCGTCACGAAGGGATCATGATGACCTCCTACGAATCTATTTTATTTGAGCTAACCCGCTCGTCGGCAGCCGACGAATTTCGGGCAATTTCGAAGCTTGTTAAATAATCTCCAAGAAAAAAATACAAAAAAGAAGGCCGGGAAAAATCTCTAATTTTTCCCGGCCTTCTTTTTTTCGTTATTAGAATGGCTAGTTTCTTGACTAGTTTATCATGTCAAATCCACAATAAGGCACCAATACTTCAGGCACTTTAATGCCATCGGGGGTTTGATTATTCTCCAGTAAGGCAGCAACAATTCGTGGCAAAGCCAGGGCGCTTCCGTTCAGTGTGTGTGCAATCTGTGGCCTCTTCTGCCCGTCCTCGCGGAAACGCAACTTAAGACGATTAGCCTGGAACGACTCAAAATTCGAAACAGAACTGACTTCGAGCCATTGCTCCTGCCCGGCTGAAAATACTTCAAAATCATACGTCAACGCTGAGGTAAAACTCATGTCGCCACCACACAAACGAAGGATGCGATAGGGTAACCCAAGCTTCTGAACCAAGCCCTCCACATAGGCAACCATCTCATCCAGCACTTCGTAACTTTTATCGGGATGTGCGACCTGTACCACTTCCACTTTGTCAAATTGGTGCAATCGGTTCAGCCCACGCACATCTTTTCCGTACGAACCGGCCTCACGGCGGAAACAAGCACTGTAAGCGGTATTCTTAACGGGCAATTGTTTGGCTTCCAGAATCACATCGCGATACAAATTAGTAACCGGCACTTCAGCGGTTGGAATCAAGTACAAATTATCTTCTGTAACATGGTACATTTGCCCTTCCTTGTCGGGCAACTGACCAGTGCCAAAACCGCTGTCTTCGTTGACCATCAGGGGCGGCTGAATCTCGAGGTAACCCGCCTTTTGGGCTTCATCTAAAAAGAAGTTGATGAGTGCCCGCTGAAACCGTGAACCTTTTCCTTTGTAAACCGGAAATCCGGCGCCAGTCAGTTTTACTCCCAACTCGAAATCAATCAAATCGTATTTATCAGCCAACTCCCAGTGCGGTAATTTATCCGCACCCAAAGCTGGTTGTTCTCCTCCAGTTTTCACCACTTCATTGTCTTGCGGTGTTTTGCCGGCCGAAACCAGGTCGGCTGGCAAGTTGGGAAGCTGTACCTGCAACTCATAAACCTGCTCATCAATTTTAGCAAAATCCTCATCCAGTTGTTTGATGTTCTCCTTCAGTTCCGAAGTTCGTTCTTTTGCCTGATTGGCTTCCGTTTGTTTTCCGTCGCGAAACAGTTGCCCAATCTCGCGCGATAGCTGGTTCATTTCAGCCTTGAACTGATCGGCTTTCACCTGAATTTCATTCTTGGCTTTGTATAAATCACTAATCTGTTCAACGATGGCTGACGCATCAAAATTCTTCTTCTTCAACTTTTCAACAACCAACTCCGGGTTTTCCTGGATAAAACGTAAATTGAGCATTTCTGAACGGGTTTAAATTTTGTCGGGCAAAGTTATAAAATAAAAAATCTCCTGCCTTAGCAAAGACAGGAGATTCTCCTAAACATATCTTAAAATCGTTTAGTTTTCTGCCGCCACAATTGGTTCAACAGAGATATACGATTTGTTGTCTCTTTTCTTTCTGAAAACAACAGTTCCATCAACTAATGCAAATAATGTATGATCTTTTCCCATACCAACATTATTATCAGGATGATGAGAAGTTCCACGCTGGCGAACAATAATGTTTCCAGCTTTGCAAACCTGACCGCCGTAAATTTTCACACCAAGTCGTTTACTTTCCGATTCGCGTCCGTTTTTCGAACTACCGACACCTTTCTTATGAGCCATGGTCTAATGTTTTTAGGGTTATCCAATAATATCTTCAATCTGAATCTGAGTCAAATACTGACGGTGACCATTTTTCTTCTTGTAACCTTTTCTTCTTTTCTTTTTGAAGACAATTACTTTGTCACCTTTCATGTGTTCCAGTACTTTGGCACTCACTTTTACACCTTCTACTTTTGGTGTTCCGACTTTTACACCGGATTCATCTTCAACTAAAAGTACATTTTCAAACTCAACACTTGAACCTGCTTCTTCCTGAAGACGATGAACAAAAATCTTTTTGTCCTTTTCTACTTTAAATTGCTGTCCTGCAATTTCTACAATAGCGTACATGTTGTATCTTTTAAAATTCCCTCCGGCAGGCGGAAACATGGTAGTATTCCTCTTTTTAGAGCCTGCTCGAAAACTTCGGACTGCAAAAGTAGATATTTTTTACTGACAAGCAAAGATTCCTTGATCTTTTTTACTGAGTCTAACTGAATTACAATTGTGATGGGTAATTTCAATTAAATGAGGATTTAAGAAACAGGCTCGAATTTTAATGAAACACTAAAACTATTGTTATATTTGCTTGCAAACATTGCTGATGTTCTATTTTTATGCAGAAAAAAAAGCTAAATATTCTTGGACTCTCAGTTAGTCAAACACAATCAGGAGCTTACGCCTTGGTTTTAGCCGAAGAAAATGGCGACCGTCGAATTCCCATAATCATTGGACCAGTTGAAGCCCAGTCGATTGCCATTCAGCTGGAAGGTTTGAAACCACCACGACCATTAACGCACGATTTATTTAAAAACCTGGCATTTGCTTTCGATATTAACGTTTCAGAAGTCGTTATTTACAAGCTGGAAGAAGGTATCTTTTATTCTGAACTGGTTTGTACGTTGGATGAAGAAGAAGTCCGCATTGACTCGCGAACTTCTGATGCCGTTGCGTTAGCGCTTCGATTTAAATGTCCGATTTACACCAACGAAGATATTCTGGAAAAAGCCGGCATTGTTATGGACACCGAAGGAGAAAATCCGGTTGAATTTGAAGATCGCTCCAGCGAGTCTGGTTCAAGAAGCGAGTTTGAGAGTTATACTGAAAATGAGTTGAAAGAAATGTTGAATGAAGCAGTCAGCAATGAAAATTATGAGCGTGCTTCCAAAATCAGAGATGAGCTAAACCGTCGCAAGAAATAAATATCTGTCGGAAAATGAACAAATTTTTATTCCTCATCCTGGCAACATGCTGTTTGTTGACCACCCTCTCCTTCTCAGCTTATTCAAACACTCAAACAACCAGCAAAGACAACCTTATTGTGCAGGAAGATTCCGGCAGGAACTCGAATATTTTAATTGATCGATCCGCAGAACAGGCTTTTAGCCTCACCACAATTTTTCGCGGATTAATGGGCATGCTGGTGCTGGTTGGCCTCGGCGCATTGCTCTCCAAAGACCGAAGAAATATTCCGTGGAAGACCGTTGGCATCGGATTGATTTTCCAGATTGTGCTCGCACTAGGTGTTCTTTATGTTCCTTTCATACGTGCAGGCTTCGATTTTTTTGGGCAAATTTTCGTCAAAGTACTTGATTTTACCAAGGCAGGCAGCGAGTTTTTGTTTGGCACCCTGGTCGATTTCGATCAGTTTGGAATGATCTTCGCCTTTCAAATTTTGCCAACAATCATTTTCTTTTCGGCACTGACCAGCCTATTATTTTACTGGGGAATTATTCAGAAAATCGTGTGGGCCCTGGCTTGGGTTTTTACAAAACTCATGAAACTCTCTGGGGCTGAAGCGCTTTCAGTAGCTGGAAATATTTTCCTGGGGCAAACCGAATCGCCGCTGATGATCAAAGCTTATCTGCCAAAAATGAACAACTCGGAAATCATGCTGGTGATGACCGGAGGAATGGCGACCTTGGCTGGAGCCGTATTAGCTGCCTACATTGGCATGCTCGGTGGAAACGATCCGTTGCTGCGGCTCGAATTTGCCAAGCACCTGCTAACTGCTTCGGTAATGGCAGCACCCGGCGCGGTTATTTTTTCCAAAATCATGGTGCCCAACCCCGACACCGTAAATAAAGACATTGAAGTTAGCAAAGACCGTATTGGCAGCAACGTGCTTGATGCCATCACCAACGGAACGTCGGAAGGACTCAAGCTGGCGGTAAATGTAGGCGCCATGCTGTTGGCTTTCCTTGCTTTAATTGCCATGCTCAACTTCACCTTTGGCAAAATTGGCGACTGGACCGGATTGAACACACTGATAGCCCAGGGAACAGATGGCCGCTTCAACGAACTATCGCTTCAATTTTTAATGGGGTACTTGTTTGCGCCAATCATGTGGCTCATTGGCGTTGGCCAGCAAGATATTCTTTTGGTTGGACGACTGCTGGGCGAAAAGCTTATTCTGACTGAATTTATTGGGTACATCAGCCTTTCAGAGCTGAAATCAGCCGGACAATTTGCTGAGTACAAATCCGTCATCATGGCTACCTACATCCTTTGTGGATTTGCCAACTTCGCTTCCATTGGGATCCAAATCGGAGGCATTGGAGCGCTGGCCCCAAACAAGCGGGTCACCCTCTCGAAATACGGCATGCCAGCCTTAATCGCCGGCACACTGGCCTCGTTGATGTCGGCCACCATTATTGGGATGATTTTAGGGTAGAATAGAATTACCCTGTTATCTTAAGTTACACACGAGCATCAAAGTCGCTCAAAAACCTCATTTTTAAGTATATAGACCATCATGCGCGATGCCACTCCGTTTGGCCATGAGTATCAAATACCCCCTCCAAATTGCGATTCAAAGGTTACATCCGGCTTCATGTTTTTTAATACCTAACAATCAGTGTTTTATTAACGTAAGACTTGATATAAAAATCATTCAAAACTTTCTGTTATGAAAAACATCAACTTAATATTCGGATTTTTCATGTTGATCTTTCTTGTCTCCGGTTGTAACAACAAGCCCGTAATTGGACTACTGATGGATACAATTGAAAGAGAAAGATGGGCAAAAGACCGGGATCTCTTTGTCGAGAAAGTCGAGGAACTCGGAGGTTCTGTAATCGTTAAAGTTGCTGATTCAGATGCTTCAGTCCAGTTTCAGCAAGCACTCGAATTATTCAATGAAGGTATTGACGCATTGGTGATTATTCCGGTTGACAAAACAGTGGCTGCCGGCATTGTGAAAACAGCCAAAAAAACCCAGATTCCGGTATTGGCCTACGACCGGCTAATTTGGGATTGCGACCTGGATTTCTACATTTCAACAGACAACATTCAAATCGGAGAAAAACAAGCTGAATATCTGGCAAAAGCAAAGCCCGAAGGCAACTACGTGCTTATTGGCGGGCCAACCAAAGATAACAACTCAGTGCAACTCTACCTGGGCTGGATGAATGTCCTGCAGCCATTGATTGATAAAGGTGATATTGAGATCACATCCAACAGTTTTGTGGAAGAATGGGAGCCGGAACAAGGCTACGAGATCGTCAAAAACCTGTTGGAGGCCGGAGAACAAATTGATGCCATTATAGCCGGAAACGATGCATTAGCAAGTGGAGCGATTCAGGCTCTGCACGAATACGATATGGATGGAGAAGTCCTCATTGCCGGACAAGATGCCGACATCAACGCCATTCGAAATATTGTCTTTGGAAACCAAACCATTACGGTATATAAGCCCCTGGAGTCCATGGCTTTTAATGCGGCGGCCGCGGCAGTCAAGCTAGCAAAAGGCAAAGATCCAACAGACAACATGAGCTTCACGGTTAACAACGGACACCGTTTGGTTCCTGCCATCCTGCTGGAAGGACAGGTGGTGAATAAACAAAACGTAAGAATGACCGTCATTTCTGAAGGTTTTGTTGCCGAGCAGGAAGTATTTGAATGATATCGTACCGGTCATTTAACGAAAGAGCGTGAGCATTTTTGCTTGCGCTCTTTTTATGTTCGCCCGCCAATTGTTTATAAGTTTGCCTTTCCCTGTTCAACCAAAAAGCTTAACTTCCCCATTTCAAAAATTGACAGGCAGAATACGAACCCCTTGGAGGAACAATCATGAAGCAATATCTTGATTTACTGGATCATGTAACCAAGCATGGTATTAAGAAAGAAGACCGCACCGGCACCGGAACGATCAGCGTATTTGGATACCAAATGCGGTTTAACCTGGAAGAAGGCTTTCCGGTATTGACAACCAAAAAACTTCATCTAAAATCCATCATCCACGAATTACTGTGGTTTTTGGATGGCGACACCAATAACAATACACTGAAAGAAAAAGGCGTTCGGATATGGAATGAATGGGCCGACGAAGATGGCAACCTGGGTCACATTTACGGATACCAGTGGCGCTCGTGGCCAACGCCCGACGGCAAGCACATTGACCAGATTTCGGAAGTGGTGCAGTCCATCAAAAACAATCCCAACTCGCGCCGGCTAATTGTCAGCGCCTGGAACGTGGGCGAGCTTGACCAAATGAACCTGCCCCCCTGCCACTTGCTGTTTCAGTTTTATGTGGCCGATGGCAAACTGAGCTGCCAGCTCTACCAACGGAGCTGCGATGTGTTTCTGGGAGTGCCTTTCAACGTTGCATCCTATGCTTTATTAACCATGATGATGGCCCAGGTTACGGGTTTACAACCTGGCGAATTTATTTGGACCGGTGGCGATGTGCACATTTACCAGAACCATTTGGATCAGGTAAAACTACAGCTAACCCGTGTCCCGAAGAAACTGCCACAAATGAAAATCAATCCGGATGTTCAGTCGATTTTTGATTTTAAGTTCGAAGATTTTGAATTGACCAACTACGAAGCTCATCCACACATTCCGGGCAAAGTTTCGGTTTAATACATACGAACATTCGGGGTTTCACTTCAAGTGAAGCCTTCAATTAATCAATAGAACCCATGATTCACGAAAATATTTCCATTATAGTAGCCATTGCCCAAAATTTTGCGATTGGCAAAAACAACGATTTACTGTTTCACCTGCCCAACGATTTAAAACACTTCAAGGAAATCACTTCGGGGCATACCATTATTATGGGCCGCAACACCTTGCTGTCGCTACCCAAATGGCCTTTACCCAATCGTCGCCACATTGTGATCAGTGACCAGATAGACGACTGTTTTGACGGATGTGAAGTCGTTTCGTCGATTGAAGAAGCAATTGAAAAAGTAAAAGATGAAGCCGAAGCATTTATCATTGGCGGGGGCATGATTTACCGGCAATTTTATCCGCTGGCCGGAAAACTTTACCTAACCCTTGTACACCAGGATTTCGATGCTGATGTTTACTTCCCTGAAATTAACTACGACGAATGGGAACAGGTTAGCCGGGAAAACTTTCATGATGAGAAAAATGGGTTTGACTATTCCTACATCAATTTGAAGAGAAAATTAACCCAAGTTTAGCCAGCTAGAAAAGTCACACGTAACTTTGAATGAAATCACGTGTGACTCTGGTAAAAGTCACAGTTGACTCTCGATGGTATCACACGTGACTTTTACAAATGGCGAATTTTCCACTAATGGCCGGAAATAAATAGTACCAATTAATACATTAATTTCCCCAAGTTGTCGAAGCGTTTTTGGTAGTCGGAAATGGCGTGCATCATTACTTCGCAGGCTTCATCAGCGCCATAGGTATGGGTAATTTCCGTTTCGTTGTCTTTTCCCGGCATATCCTTGTATGTCAAAAAGTAGTGTTTCAAACGTTCAACCACAATCGGGGGAAGATCCTGAACATCCTTATAGCCTTCATAGACAACATCGTTGTTGAGTATGGCGATGATTTTATCATCAGCCTCATTGCCATCAATCATTCGGAAACCACCAATGGGCCTGACATCAACCAAAATATCACCGTGCGTAATGTCTTTTTCAGTCAGTACACATACATCAATCGGGTCACCGTCGCCCTTGATACCAGTTTTCCCTGTCTTCTGCATGCAGTATTCGCCTACTTCATCGCCACAAAATGTTTGTGGAATAAAACCGTATAAAGCAGGCACCACGTTCGAATACTTTTGAGGACGATCCAGTCGCAAATAACCGCTGTCTTTATCAATTTCGTATTTGACTGTATCGGTTGGAACCACTTCAATAAAAGCGGTTACCTTCTCGGGGGCATCTTTCCCAATGTACACACCGTGCCATGGATGTGATTTATAACGAAGCCCCATGAGCCGGCCAATAGGATCAGACATTTTATCAACCATATGATTTTCTTTATCAGTTTAGAAATTAAAACCTCGAGGAATCCAAAATGTTTCGAGGATTTCACATTTTATGCAAAATTAAAAAAGCCTGTTTGTTATTGAATGATAACAGACAGGCTTTTCGTTTTATTTAACGAATGTTTTATGTTTTTAGAAACTCCGACACGGCCCTTCTTCCAATTCGATCCACCGCGACGACCTGAAATTGATCGTCGGGCTGGCTATCAGAAATGCGAAAGATCATCTTTTCTTTGGTAACCAATGGTTCATGCTCCAACACAGAAACTTTTTGTCCATTCTTCAAAACTTCGTAATGGCTAAGTGGCTCGTCACCTGCAAACGCCATTCGCCAGGAAACTTCCACATCCATTCCTGCCTTTTCGATACTCACATCATTCGGCGCGCTCAACTCATGCCTTTCAATCTGAAAATAATTGGCTTTTCCGTCTTTGGCCTTCAATCCCAAATCCTCAAGCTCACGCCGTTCCAGTTCCGACAATTCATTCGGTCCAATTTGCGCGGCATAAAAGTTCTGAACCAACTGGCATTTCATCGGATCATCATCAATTTGACCAATGCCAATAATCGCAGTATGCACGCCGGGTGTCGTCAACGAATACTCAACCAACGGTCTGCTGGGAATCGCTTTGGTTCCCACCCGCCGGACAACATCAGCCGGAACATTCGACCACTTGGCTTCTTTATCGTACATAGCCCCATCGGCAAATACCTTCATCGCAATCACACCCATATTTTTTGCTTTGGCCAGCGGAATGGCGTTATACTGCATGTTGAACATCCGCCGGTCGTTTACATTGATAGCAATCAGCATGGCATCCAGCAGATCGAAACGATCGCGTTGAATCATCTCCATCATGACCGGGGCGCTGTAGTGGCCTGAAAAGCCAATGTGCTTGACCAGCTTTTCATGCTTGGGATTGAGTCCGGTCAAGTTGGTTCCGTCACGATAATCCCGCAGAGCAACAAAAGCGCCAAACTCCCCATCCGGATCAAGCGGTGTTTCCAAGCCTTTGTATAAAACGTCCACTTCTTCCATGAAATTCAGGTTGTGGGCCAGAATCATATCCACATAGGCGCCTTCGGGATAGTTGCCTTTGCCATCGCCAAACAGTTGCGACAGCGAACGCTTCAAATCTCCAATGGCTCCCATACCATGATCTCCGTTGGTCCAATTGCGAACGGTATCCGAATCTGAAGGGAAATTATTATTCCCCCAACGGATGTGTGTTTTGGTCGTCAGAAAAATCGACTTCCTCAGGTTCTCATCGTAATTTTCGTCTCCTGGAATAAGATTCAACTTGCGGAATGCTTTGCCAAAATTGGTTTGGCTGGGGCCATACAAGTTGGAGGTGTCGTAGTAATTAATCCCCATTTGAAACGCCTTCAAAATAATGGGAACAGGATCAACATCGTCCGGTGTCCATTGGATGGAAGCCTGACCTCCCAAGCCAAGCGTTGTGACTTCAAAATCGATTTTACCAAATTTCCGCTTCATCGGAGTGGGGAGCTTGCCCAAAGCAAAATTATCGAGCGGAAGTAAGGTTGCTCCCGCTGTAGTTGCTGCCGACAAGCGAATAAAATTTCGACGATTTAGTTTGTAAGGTTCATCTTGCTTCATGATTCTTAAATTTTACGACTAAAGGTACGTTGAAAAATTGAATTTGTTTGTCGGGCAACTTTTGTTTGAAAACTAAAACCACACTGAAAGAATCATTGAACAAACCGTCAAGCTGGTCCCGCCGCTAAGCCCAATGACAAGTGGCGCACAGTCTCTTTTTTCCAAAAACATAGGTTCATTTCCCTTCATTTTCATTAAAAATCAACACAATACAACAACACCTGACATTTGGAACTCAAACTGAAATTCATTAGTTTCGCCCCATATGAAATATTTATTGACCCTGCTTTTTGGTTTCTTTTTCATCCAGTCATGGGCCATATTGCCTGATCCCATTCAAATTTTCTACAGCGATTCGTTCAACATTCACCGGGCACAATTGCATGATAACGACTATGAACACCGAGCGCTTGCAGAAAGTTACCAGGAGCAGGCGCAAATTGCTATGAGCTACTACCCTGAGCTGAAAGGAATCGATATTGAATTTGTACGGAAAGACATTAAAACAACCATGGCCGCCCGTCCGGCAATGGATTTCATTTTCAGAAAGAAGGAAAACCGGAAATACAAAATTTTCATCGACACCAGTGTCAAAAACGAAAAAGGCCTGCTTTTGAGCGACGTTCCATTCAATGCGCAAGTAGGCATCATCGGGCATGAATTGGCTCACGTGGTGGATTATGAAGAAAAAAGCGCTGTGGGAGTTGTGTTCACCGGCATCGGCTACCTGTTTCACCCCTACCGGAAAAAGCTGGAACGAAAAGTTGATGAAATCACCATTGCACATGGATTGGGGCACCAAGTCATGGAGTTTTCTTCTTATGTTTTGAATGAATCCAACGTTTCAGAAAAATACAAAAAGTACAAACGCAAAATCTACTACAAACCGAAACAGCTCAATACCTTGATGTCGGGCTATTCGATTTATTGAATTGAATCAATTTCCCCAGTTCTCCCTGTCCAAACTCCGATGTTGAATGGCTTCGGAAATGTGATGCGCTTCAACCTGATCAGTCGCTTCTAGATCGGCAATGGTTCGGGCAACGCGTGAAATCCGGTCGTAAGCCCGGACTGAGAGCCCTAGTTCTTCCATTGCATTTTTCAGCAGAATATTACTGGCATCATCCAGCTCCACGTAGTCGTGAATTTGGCGGGACGACATTTGTGCGTTATAAAAAATACCATCCATTCCCTTGTATCGCTTCGATTGGACTTTGCGGGCACGAATCATCCGTTCGCGGATCACTTCGCTATTTTCCGTCTCCGCCAGCCCCGTTATTTCTTTGAAGGGCAACCGGCACTACTTCCAGATGCATATCAATCCGATTGAGCAGTGGACTCGAAATTTTGCTTAGGTACTTGGGAACCATCCCCCGGAGCGCACACGCATTCTTTGGTTGTGTGATTGTAATAACCTCAGGGGCCGGGATTCATCGAAGCCACCAACATCAGGGAATTCATCCCAAAAAAAGCACTCCATTGTGGACCAGCAAGATTTCGTCCGGCTGTGGATAAGTGCCGCCACCAACACGAGCTACGTCGGTTTCAACACTTATCGTCGCGGCATCAATACCATGAACTGCTGCAGCAAAGGTTTTGATCATCATAGAAGTGGAATTTAAGTCTAACCTCCAGACAAAACATAAATTCAAAACCATTGAGACTGAATTGCAGATTTTCAATCTGTTGTTCATTTTTTCTATCTTTAATCTCGAATCTAATCAAAAAAGTATGCCCCTGAAACAGAAACTTTACGAGATTATTTTTGAAGCCGACACCCCAAAAGGGAAGCTTTTTGACGTTGTCTTGCTGGTCATTATTTTAATCAGCATCCTTTTGGTTTTGCTCGAAAGCGTTCCCTCCATCAATGCCCGGCACCTCGATTTGCTAAGAATTCTGGAATGGGTGATTACAGGCATTTTCACCGTAGAATACGTTGTTCGGATTTTCGTCGTCAAACGTCCGTTCCGATATGTGACCAGCTTCTACGGAATCATCGATTTTCTAGCCGTTGTGCCCACTTATCTGAGCCTGATTTTCATAGGCAGTCAAAGCTTGGCGGTGATTCGTGCCATCCGGTTGTTGCGGATCTTCCGGATTTTCAAACTGAACCGTTACACCATGGCCGGAAAAAATCTCAGCCTGGCCATGAAAGCCAGCCGCGAAAAGATATTTGTATTCCTTTTCTTCGTAATTAATGTCGTGCTGATCGTTGGCACCCTAATGTACCTGATTGAAGGACCGGAGAATGGATTTACCAGCATTCCAACCGGTATTTACTGGGCCATTGTGACCATGACGACTGTGGGGTATGGCGATATATCACCGCAAACCCCAACCGGACAGCTACTGGCCAGTGTCTTAATGATCGCAGGCTATGCTATTATCGCCGTCCCTACTGGTATTGTGACTGCCGAGATGATCCGTTCAACAGACCACCCAAACACCCAGGTTTGCCCACATTGTCTGCACGACAAGCATGAGAGCGACGCCTTGTTTTGTAAAAAGTGTGGAGAGAAACTGAATTAACCGGTTATCGCATTTGTGGCTTGAATTTGCATCGCATATCTTTTTGCCTTCGCTCTTTCATCGTCTGGCTTGATTTTTGTAATTTTGCAAGTCAATCAATAATTTAAAATCATGATCGGTAATTTTTTTCACTTACCCAACCACCGTCGTTTCAGCATTCCTTTCCGCTATTACGATCCGGAAAAAGAGGAAATGCAAAACCGTGAGGACCGGATTAAAAAAGAGTTGGGTATTCATGAAAAAAAGGCATTTGACAAAAACTACCGACCCAATATTCGGGGGCAGTTTCGTCAGGCCATGGGCAATTCGTCTAAAACAGCCTCGGATGCCAGACGCCGTTCCAACACCCGGTTGATTACGCTGATTGTTGTTTTATCGATTGCTGCTTACCTGTTTTTAAAATTTTAAAACTCTTCTGTGTCAGATATCATTCAACTACTTCCTGATTCGGTTGCCAACCAAATTGCTGCAGGAGAAGTTATTCAACGACCTGCATCCGTTGTCAAAGAATTGGTCGAAAATGCCATTGATGCCGGAGCATCACATATCAAAATAAATTTGAAAGATGCCGGGCGAACACTCATCCAGGTGAGCGACAATGGCTGCGGCATGTCGGACACCGATGCACGCATGGCCTTTGAACGGCACGCCACGTCGAAAATCAAGGCTGCCAGAGACTTGTTTGCCATTCGCACCATGGGTTTTCGTGGCGAAGCACTGGCATCCATCGCTGCCATTGCTGATGTGGAACTGCACACCAAGCAACATGATCAGGAGATTGGCACCATGATCCACATTAGCGGGTCGAACGTGCTGAAGCAGGAAGCTACCAGCTGTGCCGACGGCACCAATTTTCTGGTTAAAAATCTATTCTTCAACGTTCCTGCCCGGCGTAAGTTTTTGAAATCGAATGCCGCCGAATTAAAACACATCATCAACGAAATACAGCGCGTGGCTCTGGCGAATCCGGATATTGCCTTTTCATTGATTCACAACCAACAAACGGTTTATGAACTGGGACAGGACAACATTCGCAAGCGGATTTTCGCCCTGTTTGGAAAGAACAGCACACAAAATCTGATTCCGGTAAATACCGATACCAGTCTGGTGAAAATAAGCGGCTACATTGGGCAACCCAAGCATGCCCGAAAAACATTTGGCGAACAATTTTTTTTCGTCAACAAGCGGTTCATGCGGCACCCGTTTTTCCACAAGGCAGTGATGCAGGCTTATGAAAAGATTTTACCGCCCGATAGCATTCCCTCCTACTTTTTGTTTTTCGAAGTGAATCCAGAGAATATCGACATCAACATTCACCCCACAAAAACAGAAATCAAGTTTGAAAATGAATCGGCCATCTGGCAGATGATAAAAGCTACCGTTCGCGAATCGCTGGGGAAACACAATGTAGTTCCCTCCATTGATTTTGACCAGGCGGGCAGCCTTGACATTCCGGTAGCACCCAAAAATACGGGTGACATTCGCCCGCCACAAATCAAGATCGATCCCACTTATAACCCGTTTGATTCGGAGAAGAAACAATCCGGGAGCAGCTCTTATCCTTCATCGCTAAAGAATCAATCTCAAACCCAGTACTGGGAAAAACTGTACCAGGATTTTGAAAAAGACCAACCATCTGACGAGTCTGAGGTTTCGCAATTGGAAGAAACATCGGGGGAAATTCGGCACGAAGAACCATTCTCCGGAAAAACCTTCATCCAGTTTAAAAACAAATACATCCTCACTCCGGTAAAATCGGGACTGATGGTGATTGATCAAAAGCGGGCCCACGAACGCATTCTCTTTGAAAACTTCATGGCTGTCATCGAAAGCAACGAAACGGTCAGCCAGCAACAGTTGTTTCCGCACACCTTCGATTTGAATGCGGCCGATGCTGAGTTGCTACGCTCGGTTTTGGACGATTTGAAAGCGCTGGGTTTCGACATTCGTGATTTTGGCAACAACAGTTTCATCATCAATGGCACCCCGGGTATGCTGGACAATTCGTCGCCCTTATCCGTTATCGAAACCCTGCTGGAGGACATGAAAAGCTCAGCCTCAGACCTGAAGGAGAAAGCGCGCGAAAAAGTGGCTGCTTCGCTTGCCCGGGCTTCGGCTATTTCGTATGGCTACAACTTGAAGCAGGAGGAAATCAATCAATTGATTGACCAGTTATTTGCCTGCTCAACACCAAACTTTTCGCCCACGGGCAAGCAAGTGTTAACAATTGTTCCTATTGCGCATTTCGAAAAACTTTTGAAGTGACAAATTGTCTATAGAATTGTTTACTTTGTATTGAAAACAACTTTTGGCGTGGCTCTTGCAGCCAGCATCTAAATTTTCAACTATGCAGAATTTCAGACCCAACTTAAGCTCAATACCTCCGGTTGTCAAAAACCTGATCATTATTAACGTGCTGATGCTTTTAGCGACTTACATCATGAGCATGCAAGGCATTGAGCTAAGCCGGATTCTTGGCCTTCATTACATTGCGTCGCCAAAATTCGAGCCCTACCAGATTGTTTCGCACATGTTTATGCACGGCGGCTTTACGCATCTTCTGTTCAACATGTTTGCCCTGTGGATGTTTGGCCGGATTTTGGAAAGTGTTTGGGGCCCGCGGCGGTTCTTTATTTATTACTTTGCCACCGGTTTGGGAGCTGCAGTCTTACACACTTTTGTCAATTGGATCGAATACCAGTCGGTTACATCACAAATGTCGCCCGAGCAAATTGATTTAGTTTTGCAGAATGGTGCCAATATTTGGATGCAGGGAAAAAACTACACCGACCCTTTAATGGGTAAATTGAACCTCTTACTGAATGTGCCGACTGTAGGAGCTTCCGGCGCAGTATTCGGCGTTTTACTGGGCTTCGGAATGTTGTTCCCCAATACGCAGTTGATGTTACTGTTTCCACCTATCCCCATCAAAGCCAAATATTTTGTGATTGGCTACGGGTTGATCGAATTG
>TARA_R110002050_G_scaffold221441_1_pt1 | contig 137053 bp, 101 predicted proteins | sample TARA_R110002050 | Tara Oceans TARA_R110002050 (sample SAMEA4396988) | marine metagenome | biome: Polar Biome; feature: [DCM] deep chlorophyll maximum layer (ENVO:01000326); material: water (ENVO:00002006), including particulate matter (ENVO:01000060) such as... | depth 25 m
ATGGAGTGTTGCTTATTTTTCTGAGGCTCCGCTCAGTGGGCGGAGCAATAAACTTGAGTTTTTGGTTTTGAGTATCGAACACCCAACAAGGAATGAAGAATGTTGAAGTGAAAAAAAATGAAAAAGGAAAATTTGATTGCTATTAATCAAAATCTAACTCAATCCAATCGTCCAAGTCCTGCAAGAACGGGATTAATACCCGAAGCTACGACTCCGAATACGTAATAGCTTTCTTATTTGTAATTAACAAATTGCACAAACCGCCTATAATTAACGATGTCCCGGCTAGGAGCATGGCATTAATACTATCTTCTCCAAAGATCGCTTGATACAGATAATTAAGTCCACCGGTGGCGGCAATGATTTGGGGAATCACGATAAACATATTGAAAATACCCATAAAAACACCCATTTTGTTTGGGTCGATGGCACTAGAAAGCATGGCATAAGGCATGGATAAAATACTACCCCACGAAATACCAATTAAAATGAAAGAATAGGCTAAATAATGATGGTTGGTAATGTAATACATAGATATAAACCCAATGCCACCTGCAATCAAACTCGCCATGTGGATTAGCTTCCTGTTAATTCTAAATTTAGAGGTATAAAGTGTGAGTAGGAGCGCAAATGCCATACTAGACAATCCGTACATACCCATGTATGAACCTACCAAATCGGCCGCGTTATTATAGGACTGCATAGCCGATTCATAATTTGATTTTTGGACTGCATCCGCTAAATCGTAAAGCGAACCATCTGGAAAGGAAGCATTGAATACATGCGAAGTGAGAGCAGGGGTAGCTAAACTCCACATGGCAAAAAAGGCGAACCAACTAAAAAATTGAACGAGTCCTAATTTACGCATGGTAACGGGCATATTCAGTATATTGGAAGTGATTTCGGAAATGCCATGAAGGATTCCTTTATTGGCTTTTTTTTCTGCTTCAAAAGCGGCTATATCTTTGGGTGGGTACTCTTTAGTAGTGAAAATGGTGTATAGAATGGATAAAAAGAAAACCCCGCCTCCAATAGTAAACGCAATTTTCACAGACATTGGTACCACACCTGCTTCGGCTACATTTGAAATACCTAATTGGGTAATAAACCAAGGTAAATTGCTCGCTATCCATGTTCCTATGCCAATAATCAAAGTCTGCATAACGAATCCATAGGAGCGCTGCGAATCGGGCAATTTATCGGCCACCAAGGCTCTAAACGGTTCCATACTAATATTCATGGAAGCATCCAGGATCCATAACCCCCCTGCGGCCATCCACAAAAACTGAGAGTGAGGAATAAAAAGCAAGGTGACAGAGCTCAAAATTGCGCCCACCAAAAAGTAGGGTTTTCGTCTTCCCCAACGAGGACTCCAGGTTCTATCGCTCAAATACCCAATAATGGGTTGAACTAGTAAGCCCGTTAATGGTGCGGCCACCCACAACATTGGAATATCGTGTGCATCAGCGCCTAAGGTTTGAAAAATACGCGACATAAACCCGCCTTGTAAAGCAAACCCAAATTGAATTCCTAAAAATCCGAAACTCATGTTCCAAATATCAAAAAAACTGAGTTTTGACTGTTTTTGTTTGATGTCGTTTTTCATAGTTGTTTGTTTTTTAATCTACAAAGGTTTCTTTAATAACGGACTTTACTTTGGTGATTTCGTTTTTTGAAAGGCTACCTAAAACCTTAATAACACGTTGTTTATCAATGGTTCTTATTTGGTCTAAAACCACCCATCCGGTTTTAGAATTATGATTTATTTTTATTCGGGTAGGGTAGTTTTTCGAACTTGTAGTCATCGGAGCAATTACTATAGTGCGTAGTGGCCGGTTCATTTCGTTGGGTGAAATAATCACACAAGGTCTTGTTTTTTTGATTTCGCTCCCAATAGTTGGGTTAAGATTAACCAAAACTATACTGTATTGTTTTAGCTCCATTCCTCTAGTGTTTCGTCCTCAAAAATGGAATCAATTAGTAAAGTATCATCTCCGTTTTTGTTCATTTCTGAAAATGATTCTTCCCAGCCACTTCTAGGGGTGTCAATGGGTTGAATAATTATCTGTCCCTTTTCAAGTAACAGCTCCACCTTTTCTTTGATGTTGTATTTTTCAAGGAGCATTTTACTAAATCGTATTCCCTTTGAATTTCCTATTTTAATAACTGATACTTCCATATTTAATATTTTTATGTAATAACAAAGTTATTACAAATTTCATATTACACAACGCGGTGATTACTACACTTTTTCTAATACCAAATACCCAAATGCTTCCATATCAAAACGCTGAGAAGCTTCTAATTGAATAATTTCATCGGTAAATACATTCCTATATGCTCCGGTAGGATTGTTTTGTAACTGAACCAAAGTTGCCTCTCCGTAGTTTAAAACAACTACTATTTCATCCGTATCTTTGGTACGCGAAAAAGCATACACTTGCGCGGGTAAATTGGTGTTAATTTTTACGGCAGCTCCACCATATTGTCCATTCCAAAGAGATTGGTTTCGATGTTTTAAAGCTAACAATGTGGTATAAAAATCTTGGTATTGGAAATTACCCCATTGAATGGTGTCCTTTTCAAAAAACCGCATTTGATGGTCTAAACCTGATTCTTGCCCACTATAAATGAGCGGCATTCCGTAAACTGTAAACATCAATACATTGCTCACCCCGAGATTTGCTCCATAACGTTCTTCCGAAGTGCCGTTCCAGCTATTTTCATCATGATTGGTGGTAAACATCATTCGGTAATCGCCATTTTTGAATCGACCATTCTCTTTGGCTAAAATGGTATCGATAGCAGAAAGCGGTTGTTTTCCTTGCGCTACTTCTTTCGAAATATGGTGAAATTCCCAAGCATAACTCATATCAAAAGCGTGTGCATGATGAGTAGGGTCTTCGGCTTCGGCTAGCATGAAAACCGGTTTTAGGCTATCTAAACTCAATCGCGCTTCGTTCCAAAAATCGGTAGGGACTTCCATAGCAACATCACATCTAAATCCATCCACATCAAAGTCGGTAATCCAATATTTCATACTTGAAATCATTTCTGTACGCATGGCTGTATTAGCGTAATTTAAGGAAATCACATCCGTCCAATCATACGGAGAAACGAAGGTGCCTGTGCTATCTTGATCATACCAATCGGGATGTGCCGCTGCCCAAGGATTATCCCATGCGCTATGATTTGCCACCCAATCTAACACCACCTTAAAACCCAACTGATGCATGGAATCTACCAATACTTTAAAATCTTCTTTGGTGCCATATTCTGGGTTTACATCCGTATAATCTTTAATGGAATAATAAGACCCTAAACTTCCTTTACGATTCTGTTTACCAATGGGTTGAATAGGCATAAGCCAAATAATATCCACGCCCATTTTTTGTAGACGTGGCAAATGCGATAGAATGGAATTGAAATCACCTTTTTCAGAAAATTGGCGAATATTCAATTCGTAAATGTTGGCGTTTTTAGACCAATCAGGGTGATTTTCACCGTTATATTCCACAGGAACATAATTTTCTACAGACGCGGGCACAGTAGTGTTTTCAGATTCTGAATTGGAACACGATACTGCAAATAATGCGATGAATAATCCTAACAATATGTTTTTCATTGGTGTGTTTTTTGTCCGTTTTCATTGCAGCGAATGGGATGTGCAATTACGGAAATGTTAATCTGTTTTATTTACTTACCAAAAACTCAAAACTCATGGGGGCAACAGTAATATCTAACCCTTTATTCTGATAAAATTCTGACCCAAAAATGGGTTGAAAATTGCGCTTATTTTCCAATTCTTTCAAATCTAAACCCATGGAAATGGGCTGGGTGGATTTATTAAAAATTACGAGCACCGTTTGGTCTAAATACGTTCTTTTTAAGACTAAAATAGTGTTATTAGCAAGTATCACCTTGGTTTGACCATACATTAAAGCCATGTTGTTTCTACGCAAACGGGTCAATTTTTCGACTTTAGTTTTGAGGGTTATTGCATTTGAATCTAATCCTTCAAACTGCATCATTCTTCTATTATCTGGGTCATTGGCTCCGGCAAGACCAATTTCATCGCCATAATAAATTACAGGAATACCGGGCACGGCAAAATTGAAAGCATGCAGCATGGCTAAACGTTGGTAACCTATTTCACCTTGATTGGTAATTTCACGCGTCCAACCGGCCACTTTTGCATCTTCGTCAAATTGAACAGAACCATCGGCATAACTAATAAAACGGCATCGGTCTTGATTGCCTGAAATATTGCCCATCACATGATGAGAACCGTAATTGTAAATGCTTTCTTGCAGTGTTTTGGAAAGGTTTTCAAAACTAGTTTCGCTACGCCCAAATGCCTGTACGGCTTGATCGTATAGATTAAAATCAAACTGTGCATCCAGCATACCTGAATTGATATACGAACCTATTAATTCCGGGTTTCCGTAGGTTTCACCAATTTGGTAAATAGCCCTGTTTTGAGGTACAATTACTTGATTTTTAAGTTTCACATTTAGCAATCGCCAAAATGATTCTGGAATATGTTTGGTGGCATCATGGCGCAATCCATCCAATTCAAACCGAGTAAGCCAATACAGGGCGCTATCGGTCATGGCTTCGGCCACTTCAGGGTTTTCTAAATCAAGGGTTGGCAAAAAATCATCAAACCAAGTAGTTAATCGTTGCTCATCCCAAAGCTCCGTATTTTTCCTTCCATCGGGTAAAATAAACGGTGTAGCCCAATCGGGATGTTGTTTAATTACAGGATGGTCTTGATGCACATGATTTGCCACATAATCGAGCAACACATTCATGTGATGTTTATGGGCATCCGTAATTAATGCGTCCAGTTCGGTGTTGGTACCAAACCTTGCATCAATCGCTTTACTTTCTGCGGGCCAATACCCATGGTAGCCACTAAATTTGGTAGTGGGTTTACTTTTTACCCAAAGTCCCCAAGCTCCGTCAGGATTCTTGCCAATAGGCGACAGCCAAATGGTATTTACTCCAAGAGAATCGAAATAATTGGCATTAATTTCATCGGTAACACCATCCATATCACCCCCATAAAAATTGACACGTGGGTCTATCATTCGGTCGATAACGGGATGGTTATTATCTATATTTCCATCTTTAAAGCGGTCTACCATCATAAAATACATGATAAACGACTGCTGTTCCTTACGCGTTATTTCCTGGGCATCGGTCACCACTTTTCCATGGTTTAAAGGAATGAGTAAATCGGAGCCTTTTTGATTTTCATTAAAGGCATAGGCGCGAATAAAACTACGCGATACAGATTGCGCATTTTCGGGAATGAGTACTTGGATTTGACGGTCTTTAAAATGAAGAAAATTGGCGTTAAGTAAATGGTTTTGCCAATACACTGCCAAACTTCTAGTCGTTTCTAGTTGCAAGGTGTCTCCCGATAGAAAATGAGCCGAAACTTGGGGTTTTTTAACCGCTGCATCGCCTACCTTAAAAATAGAATTTACGCCTCCCATTCCATTGCTTTCGGTCTGTTCGTTTGTCGGGTCAATTCCTTCGCTTCCATCTATCCATAAGTGATAGGCGTAATTTCCAGGGTTCAAAACGAAATCGATTTCCCACTTCCCATTTTTCCAATGCAAGGCGTCTTGATTATTCACCCAGCCGTTCATAGACCCACCAATAAAGATGGAATCATACTTCTTTTGCGGGTCGTTTAGTGTAAAAGTGTATCTGATTTTGTCGCTCTTTTTTACTGGAATATCGTAAGAACAACCGCCTAACCAAAAACGTAGATTAGCAATCTGATTGGCAGGACTACCGATAAGGTAAAAGGTAATGAATCCGTCAATGGGTACAATACTCAGCCCTGGCGAAACGGTAATAGAATCTATCGAATCGGGGTGCAGAAAGTAGTCTTGAGCGTAAACGGTTGTGCTGTCTATTCCCAACTTAATTGGCGAAGCTAATCCCACAATAGGAGAAACAGGTAGCTCTGCAATACTTAGTTTGGCCGTTGATTTTACACGACAAGATGAGGCCATCAATACGATGGAAAGAAGGATGAAATTACGCAATTTCAATCTTCCTATTTTTCTCAATAACATACGCTTGATTGTTTACTTGAATGGTGATAGCATTTCCTTCTATATTCTCTAATTCAATTTTATTTTTGGATACGCTGAGGTGTAAAATATGGTCTCTAAATCGAATTTGAAATTCGTATCCATCCCATTGTTTTGGGAGTTGTGGCGTAAATTGAAGGGTGCCATTTTTAATTCGCATTCCTCCAAAACCTTCCACTACCGACATCCAAGTACCGGCCATAGAGGTGATGTGTAAGCCCTCGTGCACCTCATCATTGTAATCATCTAAATCTAAACGAGCGGTGCGCAAATAGAATTGATAGGCCTGTTCCAACTTACCCAATTTGGCGGCTAAAATGCTATGCACACAAGGTGATAACGAAGATTCATGCACGGTGCGAGGCTCGTAAAAATCGAAGTTTTTTTGTAGTTCATCTATCGAGAAATCATCCTCAAAAAAGTAGAAGCCTTGCAGCACATCGGCTTGCTTAATAAAGCCCGAACGAAGTATGCGGTCCCAACTCCAATATTGATTCAGCGGACGCTCGGCAGGGTTTAAATCCTGCACCAAAATTTGTTCCTTATCTAGGTAATTATCTTGTTGTAAAACTATCCCTTTGGATTCATCGGTAGGTAAATAAATGTTTTCGTTGATATGCGCCCATTTCTTTAGCTCTGTGTCTTCGTTAAAATGGGTTTTATCAAATATTTTAGCCAATTGATCGGGGTTTGATTTACGAATTTTTTCTACCGAATGGGCAGTAAATCGTAAACACCAAGCCGCGATGTAACTGGTGTACCAATTGTTATTAATGTTGTTTTCGTATTCATTCGGACCGGTTACACCCAACATTACGTATTGGTTTTTTCGTTCGCTCCAATGCACGCGTTGTGCCCAAAATCTAGAAATTCCAATCAACACTTCCAAGCCGTATTGAGCCAGATATTCATGGTCTCCGGTGTAGTTTTGGTAACGATAAATGCCGTAGGCGATGGCTCCGTTTCGGTGAATTTCTTCAAAAGTAATTTCCCATTCGTTATGACACTCTTCGCCATTCATGGTCACCATGGGGTATAAAGCCGCCCCATCGGTAAAACCGAGCATTTTAGCATTTTCAATCGCCTTGGGTAGGTGATTATACCGATACATCAACAGCTGTTTGGACACCTTCGCATCGGCTGTGCTTAGGTAAAATGGAATGCAGTAAGCTTCGGTATCCCAATACGTTGCACCGCCATATTTTTCACCTGTAAATCCTTTCGGGCCTATATTTAGGCGGTCATCCTCACCGGTATAGGTTTGATTGAGCATGAAAATATTATATCGAATAGCTTGTTGGGCTTTGGCGTCTCCGTGTATAATGATGTCGCTTTGGTTCCATTTAGCAGCCCATGCTGCTTTTTGTTCGTTCCATAGGGTGTCAAACCCTTTTTGAACAACCGTATTTAAATGCGAATCGGCCCAATCTTGTAACTCTTTTTTAGGGTGATTTTCAGAACTAATGTTTGTTCCATATTTAATAATGGAAAGCGTTTCATTTTGTTTTACATCAACCAAAAATTGATGGGCTACATATTTCTTTTGGGAGATAGTTTCCGTTAATGGCTTGGTTTTTTTTCCATCCACTAACGCCACCCATTCAGAGGCAGAACAGACTTCAAATCCTGATTTTTTGACCCTAGCTTGTACAAATTGACGATGGTTTTCGGTTTTTGTACCGACCTCTTTCCAAAACTTTTTATTGTAATTACTGTCGGTATTTTTCACATCAAAATCCACGTATGGAGTAACTTGAACTTGCGCATCAGAATTAAGAATAGTCAAATTATATTTTAATACGCCACAAGCATCATCCACGATACTGTAAAAACGAAGGGCATCCACCTTTACCGATATTCCATTCGTGTTAGTGGCTACAAAAGAACGCGAATACGTGCCTTCTTTCATGTTTAATTCTCTTCTAAAATCGGTTACCTTGCAATGGGCCAAATCAAAATCAACCCCGTTAATGGTAAATTGAATTCCCATCCAATTTGCCGCATTTAGCACTTTTGCGAAATACTGTGGATAGCCATTTTTCCACCAACCCACACGGGTTTTGTCGGGATAATAGATGCCAGCTACATAATTTCCAGGAAAGGTTTCGCCCGAATAATCTTCTTCAAAATTGGCTCGTTGCCCCATTCGACCGTTACCGATGCTAAACAAACTTTCGCTTTGGGTAACCCTTTTCGGGTCCCAACCCTCTTCAATAATTTTCCACTCGTTGGTTTGAATGTAGTCAATCATTTAGGCCAATTTTAATTGTTTGCTGTAAGCGGTTTGTAACATTGCTAAATTGAAATTTTCAAATCCATCAATCACCAATTTTGCATTTCTAAGCACATGATTATCTCCAACGCCTACCGACATAAAATTACCTCTGTTGGCGGCTTCTACCCCTGCCACAGCATCTTCAAAAACGACTGCGTTTTCGGGCAGCACATTTACGGCATTGGCGCCTTTAATAAATACTTCTGGGTTTGGTTTCCCTTTTTCTACTTGATTTCCATCAATAATGGCATCAAAATAGGCGGTTAATCCAATTTTCTCTAAAATCAGGGGAGCGTTTTTACTAGCCGAACCCAATACGATTTTGATGTTTTGTTCTTTCAATGATTTTAAAAAAGATACGACCCCAGGAAGAATTTCTTCTGCGGTCATCTCGGACACTAATGCCAAGTATTCGTCATTTTTTTTGACCAATGCTTTTTGAAATTCTTCAGCAGGTAACGTCTGATTTCCTTTTTTCAGAATTTGATTCAAAGAATCTATTCTACTTACACCTTTCAGCGATTCGTTATCTTTAGCGCTAAAAGGTATCCCTAAATGAGCAGCTAAATTGCTCCAAGCAATGAAGTGGTATTTTGCAGTATCGCAAATCACTCCATCTAAATCAAAAATGCAAACTTCTATCATGATGCGATGGTTTCGTTGAGAATATATTTTTTATGGTAATTCACCAATTCATTGGCCGGTCGTTGGATTATTTCACCAATGGTTAGGTCTAATTCTTTGGCTGCGCTATAAATAGCTTCTTTAAAATGAAAGGCTACCGAACCCACAAAATTTATTTTTAAATCATGCGCTTCAGGATAACAAAGCACGTGTGTACTCAAAAATTCCTTCATTCCGTTATGCAACATTTCTTCAAAAAACGGTAAGGTTTTATATCCGGATATAAAACGAACAAAACTGGCCAAATACACGTTAGCATGAGGTTTTACATACACATTGGTCACAATTTCTTGCATGGTCAATCCGTAGATTCTCGTAAAATCTTCATCTACTTCCTTGGGCAATTTTCCGTACAGATGAGCGGCAATTAATTTTTTACCAAAATAGGAACCACTTCCTTCATCACCCAAAATAAAACCCAAGGCAGGTACAGACTCGGTTAATGTTTTACCATCAAAAAAACATGAATTTGACCCGGTACCCAAAATGCAAGTCACATTGGGCTCCCCTTGGTAAGCCGCATAAGCTGCACCTAATAAATCGTGGTCCACATGAATTTCAGCCTTCGGAAAACTAACGCGTAATGCCACTTCCACAATGTGGTTTAAATCTTTGGAAGAGCATCCCGCACCGTAGTAATAAATGGCTTCTACCTCGTTTTGTAATCCGGCCAATTGCTCATTTTGTTTGATGGCAGTAGAAATAGTGGCCTGAGAATGGAAATACGGATTAAAACCCATAGTTAATGTACGTAGAACTTCTGTACCCGACTTTTCAATAGCCACCCAGTCGCACTTTGTGGAACCGCTATCTGCAATTAAAATCATACTCTATATTATCAAATGTTCTTTATTCAATTTGCCTAAGTAGCCGAAATGGTAGCTACCTTTAATAACTCTGGATTTAAGCTAGGGTGCTGTTTTATGGCATCTTTTAAAGTGGTGGTAACCATGGTGTTGTTTTTCATTCCAATCATAACGCCACTTCTTCCCAGCATTAATAATTCCACCGCTTTCACGCCCATTCGGGTAGCCAAAACACGGTCAAAATAGGATGGAGAACCACCTCTTTGAACGTGTCCAAGTACGGTAACCTTCACATCAAATTCTGGGAATTCTTTTCGTGTTTTTTCTGCAATTTTATACGCTCCCCCTTCTTGGTCACCTTCGGCCACAATAACGATATTAGAGGTTTTTTTGCGTTCTCTACCTGCTTTTAGTGTCGCAATTAAAGACTCAAACTCTCCCTCCAATTCTGGAATTAAAATTTTCTCAGCACCGCAAGCAATTCCCGAATACATCGCAATATATCCCGAATCACGCCCCATAACCTCTATAAAAAAGAAGCGATTGTGAGATGATGCCGTATCTCTAATTTTGTCGACTGCTTGAATTACGGTGTTTACCGCAGTATCAAATCCAATGGTGTAATCGGTACCGTTAATGTCGTTATCAATCGTACCCGGAATACCAATACAAGGAATTCCATACTCCTGCTCAAAAACACTTGCTCCCGTAAAAGACCCATCGCCACCTATGATTACCAAGGCATCAATTCCAGCCTTTTGAATATTCTTAAACGCTTTTTCGCGTCCTCTTTTTGTTCGAAATTCTTTTGATCGTGCCGTTTTAAGAATGGTTCCACCGCGGTTAATAATGTTACTCACCGACCGGCTATCCATGGGTTTAAAATCACCTTTAATTAATCCTTCATAGCCTTGATATATTCCAACTGCCTCAAATTCATAATTAACCGTGGCTCGAACCACTGCTCTAATGGCAGCATTCATTCCCGGAGCATCTCCACCCGAAGTTAGGACGCCTATTTTCTTTATTTTACCCATATTTGTAAATATTCCTGCAAATTAGTGTATTTTTAACACTTATTAAAAAGTTTGACTTCATGTTTTTTTAAAATTAAATTAAAAAATAAAGTTAAGTTGTTGGATATTAAATAAATAATATATTTTATGACTCCCAATATTCAAATGTCTGATGTATCTGTAGACTGTGTAGTTTTCGGATTTGATGATAGTCAATTAAAAGTTTTGTTGATCGAGCAAGAAAAAGCGCCCGGTTCATCGCACGAAGGAAAAAGATACGCGTTGCCTGGTGATTTAGTTTTTTTATCGGAAGGGTTAGATAGTGCCGCACGCAGAGTATTAAATGAACTTACTAGTTTGGACAACGTGTATTTGGAGCAGTTTCACACCTTTGGAGATCCAGATAGAGTGCGTGGATTAAAGGATGTAGAATGGTTACGGAATTTCCGTAAAAACCCTGACACGCGTGTAATTACCACCGGTTATTATTCATTAGTTAAAATGGAAGATTACAATCCAAAGGCCGCCAGTTTTGCCAGCGATATTGCGTGGTGGGATGTCAATGACCTTCCAGATTTGGCTTTTGATCACAACCATATTTTGAGTAAAGGCCTGAAAGCCTTGCGCGAACAATTTCGTCATCATCATATTGGTTTTGAGTTGCTTCCAAAGAAATTTACGCTGAGTCAATTGCAAGAATTAAACGAAATCGTTTTAGGTGAGAAATTAGATAAACGAAATTTCCGAAGAAAAATCACAAAGCTAAAGGCTATTATTCCGTTGGATGAAAAACAAATTGGGGTTTTGCATAAACCTGCGCAGCTTTTTGAATATGATGTGAGTAAGAGTGAGGATTAAAGATTGAAAAAGTGGACAAATCGGGAATTGAATTCCTGATTTGTCCACTTTTTGGTTGGCGTCACCTATGTTTCCTTCTGGTTTTAACCTGCACGACCCTTTTAGAGTATCATGTAATTTACTGATAAACAACTATTAATTTAAAAATATTTACAATTTGTTGTTTGAAAACAACGCTTTAAGCTTGTTTATGTAGTATTGAAACAACAAAATAGCATTGCATTTGTTGTTTTAAAACAACACTTTATATAACGAAAACCCTTTTCAAGGGTTAAAAATCGTTTTTTCTGGCTCATCGGCACTAGAGCTTCATAAAGCCGATGCGGATTTAGGCCGAACGGTGCACCCACAGGTCACCTAACAAAACCTGATAAAATATATTTGAACAACACGGTTTTACTTTATGCTCTTAGCTCAAATATAGAAGCCTCTATTGGCACGGTTAGAGAAACCTTTTTTATGAATCAATTAATGCGCAATCACGCCATAAATGCTGTTCCTAAAGGCGATTTTTTGATTGACCATAAATATACTTCCGAAATTGGCGGAAAGAACAAAACCAAAAAGCAAATCATGGGAATTGAACATGGGTATAAGGATATAATTCCGCTGTGGTTATTTGGGTTTTTGTATTGATGAAAATAAGTACTTATTATAATCGGATTTGCAATTCACATGGTTACAAATCAGCAAAAACCTCTAAATTAAAACCGTTAATCTAGAATTGAATTATAGATTAACGGTTTTAATTGTTACTTTTGGAATCTTATGATACACCGGTTTATTGAAAATAAGGTAGAAAAATCACTTAGACATTTTCCAGTCGTTGCCGTTATAGGCCCAAGACAAGTAGGTAAAACTACGCTGGCTAAGTCAATTGCGAAATTGATTGACAAGGAAACTATTTATATTGATTTAGAAAACCCCCGAGATTTCGCGAAATTACACGACCCGGTTCTTTATTTTGAGGCTAATCAGGATAAATGTATCATTTTGGATGAAATTCAACGGAACCCTGAATTGTTTCCGGTACTGAGATCTATGATTGATTTGAATAGGGTGGCCGGCCGTTTTATTCTTTTGGGTTCGGCTAGCCCAACGCTAATTCGTGATTCATCAGAAAGTTTAGCAGGTAGAATTGCGTATATCGAACTCACTCCGTTTAATTTAACAGAAATCACCGCTAAAGAAAATCCTAGCACAAATAAACTCTGGCTCCAAGGAGGTTTTCCCGATGCGTTTTTATTAGATGACAGTGAGGTGCTTACAGATTGGCATTACAATTATATTAAAACCTATATTGAAAGAGATTTACCTAATTTAGGTCTAAAAGTTACGGGTTCTGTTTTAATGAAATTACTACAAATGCTCTCGCATATACATGGTGATTTAATGAACTATTCAGGGTTATCAAAATCATTAGGATTAAACATTAATACCATAAAAAAATACATCAACTTTTTTGAAGAAGCATTTCTAATTGAACAACTTAAACCATTTCATGCTAATATTAAAAAGAGATTGGTTAAGGCTCCGAAAGTGTATATTAGAGATTCTGGAATTTTACATTATCTACAAAACATTTCAGATTCCGAAGATTTGTTTGGAAACCCGTTGCTTGGGAATTCTTGGGAAGGATTTGTAATTGAACAGATAAGACAGTTGTTACCTCCAAAATATCAAACATATTTTTATAGAACACAAGATGGTTCTGAGTGTGACTTGGTTATTACTAAGTTGCAAAAGCCAATAATGAGTATTGAGATTAAATATACCTCAGCGCCTAAAATTACTCGAGGAATGACGATTTCATTTAATGATTTAGCGAGCGAACATAATTTTATTATTACTCCTAATAGTGATGACTTCTTATTGAGAAAGGATGTGAGAGTTTGCAATCTGTACGATTTTTTGACAAAGTATTTACCAGAATAAAATTGTAAGACTCCAAAAACCATTCCTAATTGTCTATTTGACACTTACTAGAATTAACTGTACCTTTACCCAAATTTTGAGAATGAAAAAAGGGTTAGTATTCGGATTGTTTTTGAGTTTAGTTCACGTTACTTTCGGGCAGGTGGTACGATTAGACCCTGTTTTTGCTACTCAATCGGATTCAGTTACCATCTATTTTGATGCTTCGCAAGGTAATGCTGAGTTAAACGGAAGTGTTCCTATTTACATTCATACGGGTGTGATTACTAACAGCAGCACAAGCCCTACCGATTGGCAGCATGTGCAAGGAAATTGGGGCGTACATGATGCGAAGGTTTTAATGACTTCGGTGGGAAATAACATTCATAAAATCACGATTCTACCCCAAGCATTTTACCAGCTATCTGCTACAGATACCGTGTATTCATTGGCTATGGTATTTCGAAATGGTAACGGGTCTAAAGTGGGAAGAAATGCCGATGGAAGCGACATTTTTATGCCTATATATCAGCAAGGTTTTGCGGCAAATATCCTCTCTCCCATCAATGGAAATTTAGTCACGCTTCAAGATTCCTTTCTGTTCACGGTGGCTTGTTCAGATACCGCTCAAATCAAACTTTTTGTGGATGGAACGCAGATAGGCGCTACCGTAACCGCTCTTACCGCTCAAGAAAATATCCACGCTTCCTTATATGGTACCGGTAAACATCATTTGAGTTATGAAGTTATTTATGACACCGTCACTTTTACAGACTCGGTTTATTTTGTTACGCATGGTGTTCCTACCATTCAAAACCCACCTCTAGGCACTGTGGATGGGATTAACTACGTTTCCGATACCCAAGTAATATTGCAATTGTATGCTCCGCACAAAAACTTTGTGTATGCCATTGGCGATTTCTCCAATTGGGAATTGGATGAACCTTATTTCATGCATTTATCTACTGATAGTACGCGTTTTTGGATTGAATTAAATCAATTGGATTCCACTAAAATCTATCGTTTTCAATATCAAATTGATGCAGAAGCCATGCGCGTTGCCGACATTTATTCGGAACTTATTTTGTCGCCTTGGAACGACCAATATATTTCGGATACCACCTATGCTAATATGCCTTCCTATCCTACCGATACTACGAATAATCCGGTGGGAGTTTTTCAAATTAGCAAACCCGCCTATTCTTGGAACAACGATTCATACACCCCTCCCAAAAAAGAAAACCTAATTATTTACGAGTTGCTTATTCGTGATTTTGTAGAAGCGCACGATTACAAAACCGTCCTAGATTCTTTAAGTTATTTATCCAATTTGGGCGTAAATGCGATTGAGTTGATGCCCGTGAATCAATTTGAAGGCAATATTTCTTGGGGTTATAATCCTAGTTTTTATTTTGCTCCCGATAAATATTACGGACCAGAGGCAGATTTTAAAGCCTTTATAGACTCTTGTCATGGTAGAGGAATTGCTGTGGTTATGGATATTGCCCTAAATCATTCTTTTGGTCAAAACCCACAGGTCAGAATGTATTTTGACCAAAGTGCAGGTCAATGGGGGCAACCTACAGCCGATAACCCATGGTTTAACGAAACACCCAAACACGATTTTAACGTAGGCTATGATTACAATCACGAAAGTCAACAAACGAAAGCATTCGTAAAGCGCGTATTTAACCATTGGGTGGATACCTACCACATCGATGGCTACCGGTTAGATTTGAGTAAAGGATTTACACAAAAAAACACCTTAGGTAATACCAGCAATTGGAATAAATTGGACTCTAGTAGAGTCGCAATTTTAGATGATTATGCCCAATCTGTCTGGAGTAATAAGCCCGGTGTTTTCATGATTCTTGAGCATTTGTCCGACAATCCGGAAGAAAAATATTTGGCAACCAAAGGATTTCTATTATGGGGTAATCTAAACCATGAATACAATGAGGCTACAATGGGATATACAAGCGATTTGAGTTGGGCATCTTATCAAAAAAGAGGATGGAATACGCCTAGTTTAATTTCATACAGTTGTAGTCATGACGAAGAACGATTGATGTATAAAAACCTGAAATATGGAAATTCCAATGGTTCGTATGATGTAACGGATTTGAACACGGCTTTAGCTAGAATGGAAGCGGCCCAATTGTTTATGTATGGAATTCCGGGACCAAAAATGATGTGGCAATTTGATGAAGTTGGGTTTGATTACAGTATTAACACCTGCGAAGATGGAACCGTTGACTCAGGCTGTCGAGTATCACCAAAACCCATTCGTTGGGATTATACGCACGATAGCGCTCGTATTCATTTGTATAATGTGACCGCTGAATTATTTCGTTTAAAAAAGGAATATCCGGTTTTTAGCACGAGTAATTTTAATTTAAGCGTTTCTGGTTTTACCAAAAGAATGGTGTTGCAAGATGCGTCTATGAATGCGGTGGCCGTAGGAAATTTTGACGTGAAATCAGGGTCTATTGCAGGTCAGTTTCCGCATACCGGAGCGTGGTATAACTATTTTACGGGAGCAATGCTAAATGTATCGGATGTCAATCAAACCATTAATTTAGCTGCCGGTGAATACCAATTGTTTTTAGATGTGAAATTACCTACACCCGATTTAAATAAACCCATTAGCACCAACACTCCCTTGGGAATACAGAATTCATTGACTGCAAATATTGTTTCATTTAAAATTTATCCAAACCCTTCTACCGAGCGGGTACAGATAGAAGTCAGAAGCAATAGTAGCAGTCCAGTAACAATACAAGTGTACAATATGATGGGAGTGCAAGTAGCATCACCTATCGTGAATGGAAAAATAAATGGGCTGATTACTTGGGCCATTCCACCTCACTTCGCACGAGGCTATTATATGGTAACCCTTTTGCAAGAAGGCAAAATAAGCACTCAGTTATTGATGATAAAGTAGCAAGTTTCTCAAATTGTAATGGGTTCCAATTTCTCATGGAAATTTGTTCGGGGTTGGATTAAAATTTTACCTCCCAATTCAAAACAAAACCTAATTTTGAAACCTATGAATACCTTCCAGCTTCGAACTATTGTGTTCTTAATAGTATGCGCATTTCAATTCTCGGTACATGCACAATTTACCGATAATTTTACCGATGGTGACTTTATTACAAACCCAACATGGACGGGTAATACATCCCATTTTATAGTCAATCCTGCGTTTGAATTACAAACCAATGCACCAGCGGTTACTGCCACTTCGCATTTGGTAACACCAAGTCAAGCGATCGGAAATGCACAATTTGACTTTCGCGTAAATTTAGCTTTCGACCCTTCCGGTTCAAATTATGCTTTGGTTTACTTAACCTCCTCCGACAGCAATTTAGATGGGTCATTAAATGGCTATTTTGTACGCATTGGGGGTGCGTCAGGTGCTATTGATGATGTGAGTTTGTTTTATCAAAATGGCACATCAAAAACAAAAATTATTAATGGTAGAAACGGAACCGTAGCTACCTCACCCGATTTAAATATTCGGGTAACCCGCGATATGGCAGGGAATTGGGAACTATTAACCGACACAAATTTAAGTGGTACTTATATTTCAGAAGGGACAGTTTTTCATAATCAAACCATAACTTCCTCCTATTTCGGAGTGAATTGTATCTATACCTCCAGCCGGAGTAATAAGTTTTATTTTGATGACTTTGTAGTTACTGGTGGTGTGGTAATGGATATTGACCCGCCCGTTGCCGACAGCGCGGTGGCTTCTTCGTTAACTCAAGTGGAGGTGCATTTTAATGAGGTGGTAGATGCTACTTCATCGCAATTAGTTACCAATTACTCTTTAGACAATGGGTTTGGTAATCCAAATTCCGCCACAAGAGACGGAAATGATTCTTCGATAGTACATTTAAATTTTGCGTTGGGATTACCCAATAACACTAATTTCACGCTAACGGTGACCAATGTAGCCGATTTGGCAGGAAATACGATGAGCGCTCAAAATGTAAATTTTGCAACCGCTTTTACCGTGCCTCATGCGTTTCACGAAATTGTAATCAATGAAATTTTTCCAGACCCAAATCCCCCTGTTGGATTGCCAGAAGCGGAATTTATTGAGCTACGAAACAACACCAATTTAACCATTAACCTAAACAACTGGAAATATGGCGATGCGTCATCTAAAGTAGCTTTACCCGCATTTGATTTATTAGGCGGTAATTACGTTATCGTTTGCCATGAAACGGATACGGCACTTTTTAATGGTTTTGGAAATGTAATCGGACTTTCGTCTTGGCCCACGCTCAACAATGGTGGAGATAATTTGAGCCTAAGAGATGCCACAAATGCGTTAATAGACACCGTAAATTATACTTCCTCTTGGTATAACGATGCCTTAAAAGCGGATGGTGGATGGACTTTAGAACGCAAAAACCCGGAAGCGCCTTGTAGCGATAATAATAACTGGGCTGCATCCAATAATGGCAATGGAGGCACGCCCGGAAGTCAAAACAGCATCTATTCATCGGTGCCTGATAATACGATTCCTACGCTAAAATCATTTACCATTTTGAGTAGCGCAGAAATTGAACTTTCGTTCTCTAAATCCATTGATTCTGCATTTGTGAGTAGCTCCAATTTTGCTATAAATAATGGATTGAATATTGCCGCGGCTTCTGCTACCGATTTAACCCATATCACTGTGAGGGTAAACCCGAATATGACGCCAACCGATATCTACGATTTATCGATTACTAATTTAAAAGATTGCTTTGGAAACGGGATGGCAGATACTGTTGTTAAAGTGGCCATCGGTAGGATTCCTACACAATTTGAATTGGTATTTACCGAAATATTTGCAAATCCAGACCCCGGAAATCTAGGTCTTCCTGATGCCGAATATGTGGAGATTTACAACACCACGAGCGACCCAATTACCATTTCGGGTGCTAGTTTCAGCGACCGAAGTACATCGGTAAATTTTCCAAACGAAGTTATTTTTCCAGGAGAATATGCCATTGTTACGGAGGATATTGTGGCTGAAAAATTTGAAAAATTCGGACGGGTAATTGCCCTTTCGTCTTGGCCATCGCTTAATAATAGTGGTGATTTAATTTCTATTACCGGTCCCACTCAAACCGTAGATGCCGTATTGTATAGCGATACGTGGTACAAAGATGCGGACAAAAAATTAGCTGGTTGGTCGTTGGAATTAATCAACACCACCGAACCCTGTTTGGGGGCTTCCAATTGGATTGCTTCCAATAGTGCTAATCAGGGAACTCCCGGACAAGAAAATAGCGTGCATGACAATTCATTTTCGGTCGAATTTAATTTAGTTACCGCCTCAGCTACCGATGTAAATTTGGTGGAGCTCGTATTTAGTAAATTGATTGACCCAAATTCAATTATTCCAGCCAATTTTCAAATAAACAATGGCGCAACCGTTGTTGCCGCAACCCCTTCTACCGAAGAATTTAATGTGGTAATTCTACAAATTTCACCTCACTTTAAAAGTGGAAACACTTACGAAATTACAGCGCAAAATATTACCGATTGTGGTGGAAACCCATTGGTAAATACAACCGCAATTGTTAGCCTACCCAATACGCAAGATTTGCTGATAAATGAGGTCTTATTTAACCCCAATACGGGAGGTAGCGATTTTATTGAATTGTATAATACAACGGATAAAAACATTGATTTAAAAAACTGGAATTTGTTGTATTTCAATAATTCAGGCGACTCCGCTTTTAAACCAATTTCTTTGGCTTCTTATATTGTGCAGCCTGGTAGTTTTGTGGTACTCACTGAAGATAGCGGCAACATTAAATTTGAATACCCAAATAGTGCAAAGGGAACATTTTTAGTCATGGACTTACCTACTTACGCCAATGCAGAAGGAGTGTTAACGGTGTTGAACCAAATGGGATTGTTAAACGACCAGTTTGAATACAATGAAAGTATGCATTTTGAATTAATCACCGACCCTAAAGGGGTTTCTTTAGAGCGGATAAACTATTTATTAGGTACCAATTCTGCTTCCAATTGGCATTCGGCAGCTAGTACCGCTGGATTTGCCACACCAGGGTATGAAAATTCTCAATACCTTTCCGGAACATCCGATGGAAATGAAATTACTATTTCGCCAAAAACCTTCTCTCCAAATAATGATGGCTATAAGGATGTAACTGCAATCGCTTATCGTTTTGATACTGAGGGATATGTTGCTACGATAACTATCCATAATGACAACGGCCAATTGGTAAAAACCTTAGTAAACAACCAAACCATTAATGCAAGTGGTGAGTTTATTTGGGATGGTACTAACCAGCGAAACGAGATTTTACCCACCGGTATGTATATCGTATTATTTCGAGTTTTCGATTTAGAAAATAATCAATTGGTTTTTAAAAACGTGACTGTTTTGGCCATGCCATAGAAAAACACTTACCGTTAAGCCGCTGAGAGCAAGCGTTGTATAGCCAAAACTACTATTTTGCTTACCCAACATTTACAATTTGTTAATGTTAAAACCCTGTAAGCTTACTATTTATCAATGAGAGTTGCCTAAATTTGCGGCCGTATCAAACCTATAAAATAAAATATGATGAAAAAAATTACACAATTAACAATGTTGATTGTAGCAATGGTAGGGCTTTCGTTAAGCAGCTATGCACAAGCAACAGATTTGATAATTTCGGAGTATGCGGAAGGTTCTTCCAATAACAAATACCTCGAAATTTATAATGCAACGGGTGCTACCGTTGATTTATCCAATTATGAAATTTGGAGAATTTCTAATGGTGGAGCTTGGCCAGAATATACTACCGCTTTATCAGGAATGTTATCAGATGGCGATGTAATCGTAATAGCTAACGCTAGTGCGGATACTGCTATTACCAATTTAGCAAATGCAACTATTGCATTTACTGGGGGTACTTATTTCAATGGCGATGATGCTATGGGATTAGCTAAAAATGACGGTACCGGTACTTTCATCTTAATTGATGCAGTGGGTACAAATGGTCCTGATCCAGGTTCGGGTTGGGATGTGAACGGAACTACTAACGCAACTGCAAACCATACCATGGTTCGTCATGATACCGTTTGTTCTCCGGATACCAACTGGACTACTGTTGTAAACACACAATGGACTGTTTATCCTTCTAACACTTGGACCTATGCAGGTTCTCACACTTCTACTTGTGCGGCTCCTGTTTCAAGTGATACTACTAAACCAGAAGTTAATGACGGAGTTTTTAATTCTGCTACTAGCGTAACAGTGGTATTCTCTGAAGGAGTTACTGCTGCATCTGCTCAAGATGTGAACAATTATGTTTTCACTCCAGCTTTAACAGTATCAAGTGCGGTTTTAAGCGCTTCGGAAGATTCGGTTACTTTAACTATTGCAACTCCAGGATTTGTTTCTGGTACAATGTATAATGTAGCTATTGCAAACGTGGTAGATACTTCTGCAAATGCAAATATGATGAATCCTTTTACTACTGATTTTTATTTTAACTCTTACGCAGGTACAGATTTAAAAATTACAGAGATTTATCATTCTCAACCTTCATCTGGTGCAATTAAAAGATTGGATTATTTTGAATTATACAACTCAGGAGCGGCTGCAATCAGTCTTGCAGGTATGCAAATTACAAGTGGTGTTGACATGAATATCGACTCTAACTTAATGTTAGCTGCTGGTGCATATTTAGTGTTTACACAAGATATCGATTCATTTATGTTAGCTTTCCCAACGGTGACTAATGTTGTTCAATATGATAACGGATCTCTTTCAGGAGGTGGTGAAACCATTACTTTATCAAATACGCTAGGTGCTGATGTTGCCTCTGTTTCGTACAGAACTTCTGCTCCATGGGTTCCTTTTTCTAATATGGAAGCTATTGAGTTATGTGATGTAACTACAGATTATACCGATGCTGCAAACTGGTACTATTCAGGAAGCATTTCATCAAGCGTGAGTGCAACCATTTATGGTACTCCTGGAGCAATGAGCTCTTGTGCTGCTAAACCAATTATCTATACCTATGATTTAGCCACTGTAAGAAGTGTTGACACAAGCGGTGTAGCTGATTCAGCAGGGGTGTATTGTGCTATTGAAGGTGTGGTATACGGTGTAGATTTAGATGGTAATAACGGAATTTCATTCACTGTTATTGATTCTACAGATGGTATCAATGTATTCAATTATAATGACGTTGATAATTATGTAGTTACTGAAGGTGATATGATTCGCGTAGTAGGAGCCATTGATCAATACAACGGTTTAATTGAAATCATTGCAGATTCAATCACCGTATTATCTACTGGTCATTGTATTCCTTTCGCTACAGTAGTAGATTCTTTAAGTGAAATGACTGAATCAAATTATATTGAATTTAAAAATGTAACCATACCAGATGCTAGCCAATGGCCTGCTCCAGGTAGATCAGCTAACGTTGATTTTGTGACCATGAACGGTGACACGTTAACTATGCGTATAGATGCAGATACAAAAATTCAAGATTCTATTTTAAATGCTCCTTCTGGAATATTTAACCTAGTAGGAATCGGTGGTCAGTTTGATAGAAACGCACCATTCTTTGATGGATATCAAATCTTCCCAATGTTTGTGACAGATATCGATTCTATGGATCACGCTGCTCCTACAGATTTATTTGTAAACGAGATTGCAATTACAAACACAAGCACTCATGCAGATATGAATGGAGACTTCTTCCAATGGATTGAATTGCATAACGCAAGTTCATCTGCAATGGACGTTACTGGTTATTTCTTATCAAACGATAGCGCTAACGTTTATATGTCTAGATTACCTCGTTGTAATTCTAACATGAGTTTAGCTGCCAACGGATATGAATTATTCTGGGCAGGAAGTACTTCTGATATGGGAGCACGTTATGTAGATTTAACCATGGCTTCTAGCGATGCACATGTAGGTTTATATACTGCAAACGGAACATTAGTTCATTCATTAAGTGGTTTTGGAGCGGATATGGATACGGAAGGAAACACATTTGGTTTAAGAAATGATGATGCAACTGTTGCTTCTATCACTTTTGAACGTGGAACTCCAGCAGCATCTAACGCAACAGGATGGATTCTTTCTGTATTAAATGCAAATGCAGTTAATGCTTTAGAAGCTTATCCTAATCCAGTTTCAAACGGAAATGTAAACTTCAATAAAGTAGTTTCTTTTACGGTTTACAGCATCACTGGTCAAATTATTACTACACGTAATAACGTATCTAGTTTCAATGTTTCGAACTTAGAAAAAGGAGTTTATTTAATTAAAACTACCGATAGCGAAATTGCTAGAATTGTAGTGAAATAAGTATACTTTAATACATTACGAAAGCTCCCAATACCATTCGGTATTGGGAGCTTTTTTTTGTCTATTTTTTTGGCAACGAAGACCAAAATCTCAACCTTGTTTAGTGCTTCATCCTTTTTTTAAATCAAGCCTATTGTCAGCCCACTTGCAATTCCGTGAGAATTTTGTGATATTCTAAGTTTACATTTGCCATTATGACAAAACAGCGCATTTTATTGGTGGAGGATGATGCATCTATTGCCGAATTGATTTCTTTACATCTACATAATGCCGCCTACCAAGTGGATCAAGTAGATTCTGTGAGTGGTGGCATTAAAAAAGGTTTAGAAAGTACGTATCAACTTATTTTACTTGATTTAATGCTGATAGATGGGGATGGAATGGACGTTTGCCGGAGGTTGAGAATGGAGAAAATTCAAACTCCCATTATCATTCTAACCGCTAAAAACGAAGAGATTGATAAAGTGCTGGGATTAGAAGGTGGCGCAGATGATTACATCACCAAACCTTTTGGAATACGAGAGTTTATGGCGCGTGTAAAAGCAAGCATAAGAAGAGGAGAAACGAAACCAGAAATAGAAAGTACCTCCGTATTAAAATTTGAAAACCTAGAAATCGATGAAGCCAAACGAAAGGTTTTATTAAATGAGAAACCAGTAGATTTAACCAAAAAAGAATTCGATTTATTGTTCTTATTAGCCAGTAACCAAGGGGTGAGTTACACCAGAGAAAAACTCTTAAATCTAATTTGGGGGTATCAATTTGAAGGGTATGAACACACCGTTAATTCACACATCAATCGGTTGCGCGCAAAAATTGAAAAGTTACCCAACAAACCCGATTATATTCTTACTTCTTGGGGTGTGGGGTATAAATTTAATGATGAAATTTAAGATAAACCTATGAAGTCATTACACAACAGTCTTTTTTGGCGACTATCGCTTTTCTTTTTACTAGGATTATTGGTTCTTTCGGGTGGGTACATCTATATTACGTATTCTGCCTCTCTTGAATATTCGCAAGAAACATCACAGAAATTAAACCGCACCGTAGCCGCTAGAATTGCTTCACATACTAAACCTTTTTTGAATGGAAGTTTAGACACCTTAGAAGTGGAAAATATTTTTCATAATGTAATGGTGTTAAACCCATCCGTAGAAGTGTATTTATTGAATAATGAAGGCGAAATTTTATCATTTTACGCACCATTTGGTAAGGTAAAATTAACGCACATTGATTTAGCTCCAATCCAAAAATTTGAGGCAAATTCGGATGAGGTCATAAAAGGAGAAGACCCAAGAAATCCGGGTGTTTTTAAAGTGTTTTCGGCATCAAAAATACTAGATTCTGAAAATCAGGTGGGGTATATTTACGTCATTCTAGCCAGCGAAGAATACACTACGGTTTCAAGTATGTTGGCCAACAGTTTTCGCATGAAACTGGCGACAAAATCAATCTTGGTTACGTTACTTTCGACTATCGTTATTGGCTTATTACTCATTTGGTTTTTAACCCAAAATTTAAATAAAATAATAGCATCGGTAAACGATTTTAAAAACGGAAACCTAGCAGCACGAATTAATTTAAAAACCAAAGGGGAATTATCCGTATTAGCCAATAATATTGATGAAATGTCTGATTCGTTGGTAGAATACATCAACGAACGTAAATCGGTAGAAAATTTAAAAAAGGAACTGATTGCCAATGTTTCCCATGATTTAAGAACACCCCTAACATCTATTCAGGGCTACGCAGAAACCTTGGTTATGCTAGATGATACATTGAGTAAGGAAGACAAGTTGAAATACACCAATTTCATTCTTTCGAGTACAGAAAAAGTAAAAAAATTAGTGGATGATTTATTTGAGATATCCAAGCTAGAATCTAATAGCGTAAAAGCACAATTTGAAAGTTTTTCTATGGAAGAGATGGTGTCCGACATCGTTTCTAAATATGAGCTGATTGCAAAAAGTAATAACTTGAAATTGAGCTATACCAGTGAAGCTTCTAATACCTATGTTTTTGCCGATATCGCGCTTATTAATAGAGTCATGCAAAACTTAATAGATAATGCCATAAAACACACCCCCGAACATGGCGAAGTTGAAGTGTTTATTCATAGTAAAAACAATAAATTGCAAGTAACCGTGAAGGACACAGGTGTAGGTATTTCAAATGGTGAATTACCTTACATTTTTGACCGATACCGGAAGGGTGCCTCTGATACTGGAACTGGATTAGGGTTAGCTATCGTGAAAAAAATTCTTGAATTACATGAAACGGCCATAAATGTGCAAAGCATTTTGAATAAAGGAACTTCGTTTTCTTTTAGCCTAAGAATAGCTTAAAATTCAAATAAAACAGACTCTTTGCAAAATAAGGAAACCTTCTTAAGGCTTGATTATACACGTATAGTCAAGCCTTTTTTTTGGTATAAAACCCTTTTGGTTTACCCAAATCCATAATGAAATATAAACGCCATAATCTTGTGATATTCTTGTGATACTCTACGGTTAGGTTTGCATCAAACAAATTTAAATCACGAAATTATGAGAATTAAAACACTATTATTTGTAGCGGCTGCAACCTCTCTAACGTTTGCATCATGTAAAAAAGAGGAAGAAGCAATGGCTAACACAACCGTAAAACAAACATTTATGGTAACGGTAGAAAACGTACAACCGGCCTATGAGTTTCAATCATCAGGCATTTTTAATACGCCTATTGGAGCAACCATGCCAGGCGGTGCAGGTCCTGGAAACGCATACGAGTTTTCAGTGTTTGCCGGTATGGACAGTAAATTATCATTCGCTACCATGTTTGTGGGCTCAAATGATTTATTTTTTGGTACCGAAGAAGGTGGGCTACCTTTATTCACGAACGGAACTATGGTGACGGGCGATGTTACTTCTCAAATAAAATTATGGGATGCCGGTACTGAAGTAAATGAAATGCCCGGTGCAGGACCTAACCAACCCATGAATCAATCTGGACCCAACACCGGAATGGATGAAAATGGAACCGTGAGAAACATCGATAATGTAATGGATGGGTTCACCTACCCAATGGTTTCAAGCACCATTAAAGTAACGCTTACCGCAGGTACAAACCCGCATGAAGTTATTGTGAAAATTGAAAATTTAGCCGGAAGCACTACTCCAATTGCACCCGGTATTTGGGTTGTTCATTCATCTGGCACCCCTTTGTTTAAAGAAGATGTAGCCGATTTTGGTAACGGACTAGAGGCACTTGCAGAAGATGGAAATCCTGCTGGACTGGGAGATAATTCTGCCTCTAAATCGGGTGTGAACACTCCTTTTGCTCCTGGTGTGTGGGCTGTACATTCTGCCAATAGCAAACCGATATTTGAAACGGGAACTGCCAGTAGCAACGGTTTGGAAGCGCTTGCAGAAGATGGCAATCCAGCTATAATGGGAACTTCATTAGCTACCAAAACGGGTGTAACTTCAAGTGGAGTTTTTAATACCCCTGATGGAGCGTCTGCTCCAGGCCCTTTATTACCGGGAAACAAATACACCTTTGAATTTACCGCTACCAAAGGCGAGTACCTTTCTATGGCTTTAATGTATGTGCAGAGCAATGATCTATACTACAGTTTTGACCAAAGCGGTATTGCTTTATGGGATGGTGCAAATGTTAAAAGTGGTGATTTAACCTCATCTATCAACTTATGGGATGCCGGCACCGAAATAAACGAATTTCCGGGATTAGGAATGAATCAACCCGTACGTCAATCAGGGCCAAACACCGGAATGGCCGAAAATGGTACGGTAATGATGGTAAATGACGGCTATTCATATTTATTGAACGACAACAGTATTAGAGTGACATTATCTCTAAAATAGACCTCCTCCAAGTAATACGTGTAATGCGTGTTTTTTCAAAGAACCTGTCGTTTGGCAGGTTCTTTTTTTGTGCGTTAATATTGTATTAATCCCTTCGTTTAAAAGGTCTTTTAGGTTTACTTTTATCCGAAGCCGAATTATTTTTTTGACCCTATTAAATTTTGCTAGCCTATTTATTTACGTGTTTCACCAATTCGTATAACTTCGTAGATACGTATAAAATGGCGCTACATGCTTGGACAAAATCTACAGTTAAAACTACAGCAAAAATTATCTCCGCAACAAATTCAACTCATGAAATTGTTGCAGGTACCTACAGCGGCTATAGAACAGCGCATTAAGGAGGAATTGGAAGAAAATCCTGCCCTAGATGAAGGTAGAGAAGATGAGGTAAATGAAGATCAAGAGGATGAATATAGTGATGTTTATGATGAGGTAGATGAAGCCGAAAAGGAATTTGATTTTTCCGATTACGTAGACGATGATGAAACCCCATCATATAAACTAAACACAAATAACCATAGTAAAGATGATGAAGAAAAAAGTACACCAATAACGGTTGGAGCTTCATTTACTGATTTACTATTGGTACAAATACATCTTCGTCAATTAACGGAAAACGAACGGATAATTGGAGAGACCATAATCGGGAATTTAGATGAATCCGGGTATTTGAGAAGAGATTTAGAAGCTATTGTAGATGATTTAGCCTTCTCTCAAAACGTAATGGTGGAAGTAGAGGATATCCAACGGATATTGACTATTGTACAAGACCTCGACCCTGCCGGAGTTGGTGCCAGGTCGCTTCAAGAATGTTTAGTGTTACAACTCAATAGAAAGCTACAGGATGACGAAGCAGTGATAAACGCCACCCGTATTCTTAACGATGGTTTTGACGCATTTACTAAAAAACATTACGCCAAACTCATTCAAAAATTAGATATCACCGAAGAGCAGCTTAAGGAAGCAGTGGATGAAATCACGAAGCTAAATCCAAAACCCGGAAGTACCGGAAATATGGGTGGTGCAGGAGCTACTGTTGTAGTTTCTGACTTTCAGATAACGGTAGACGATGGCGAAATAAACATCACACTTAATGGTAGAAACGCCCCAGAATTAAAGGTGAGTAGGCAGTACTCTAACATGATTCATGATTACCAATCAAAAAAAGGAAAGGTAACCAAAACGGAGCGCGAAGCGATGATGTTTGTCAAACAGAAACTGGATTCGGCTAAATGGTTTATTGACGCCATTGTGCAACGCCAAAACACCTTATTGTCTACCATGCAAGCCATTGTAAATTACCAAAAAGCTTACTTTTTATCGGGAGATGAAACGGATTTAAAACCGATGATTTTAAAGAATATTGCCGACATCGTAAAAATGGATATTTCCACCATTTCGAGGGTTGCGAATAGCAAGTATGCCAATACACCCTACGGCACGGTTCCGTTAAAATATTACTTCTCAGAATCTTTAACAACACAAGATGGAACGGAGGTTTCTACTCGAGAGGTTAAAAATATTTTGAGTCAAGTTATTGGAGAAGAAGACAAAAACAAGCCTTTAACCGATCAAAAATTGATGGCAATTTTGCAAGAAAAAGGATACAATATAGCGCGAAGAACAGTAGCCAAGTACCGCGAACAATTAAATATTCCGGTGGCACGTTTACGTAAAGAACTGTAGAAATGAAAATAGCAAAATTCATTTCGTATGTTACCCATCCAATACTAATGACCACTTACATGTTGGCATTTGCGCTGTTTCAAAAAAACAGTTATTTGTATTACACTATTTCCGAAAGTGGACGTTGGTTTTTTCTATTAATATCCATGGTGTTGACCATTATAGCGCCCCTTATTTCGGTGGGTTACTTGGTGTATTCCAAGCAAGTAACAAGCATTTATTTAGACCAACGAAAAGAACGAATTATACCGATGACCATTGCCTTGGCTTATACTATGGGGTTGTATTATATGCTATTAAAAATGTCGATGCCGCCCATCATTTTGGCCATTGTAGCTATTGGTGTTATTCAAGTGGCCATCACATTGCTCATCACTTTATTTTGGAAAATTAGTGCGCATATGATTGGAATTGCTGGATTTGGTGGGGCAATTTTAGCTATGTCTCAGCTGTTGCAACCTGTTCCTACTTGGGTAATTATTGCTTTGTTTGTGTTGGCTGGTGTTGTGGGTTCTGCCAGAATAAAACAAGATTCTCACACTTTAACGCAGGTAATTGCGGGTTGGGTGCTAGGTTTTGGAATTTCGTATTTTACCTTGATGATTATGGCAACTGGTACGGCAGCTTCAATCTAAAAAGGAACCAAAGAAATGGCAATTGAAATTTGTTTCATTTCAGGTCCTCTTCCCGGAACAAAAAACTCGGTCAACGAAAAGAAAGTCGTGAAATTTACCTTACCGTATCCAGCACGAGCAATTAATCCGGCACGGATATTATTCATATCTGGGAAATAATAGGTTTTGTATTTAACCCCATTCTTATCTACTAATTTATCGTGTGTATCAATCAAATACCCGATTTTACCACCAACAGAAAATTTCCATCGGTAACCATAATCATCTAATTTAGAGCGGTATCTCAGTTCTACTGGAACCTCAATCCAAGAGGTGCTTACTTTATTTCGATCATATAATTTTTCAGGTTGCAACCAATCTGAATACAAGGAAGTTTGGTTAGTGTCTCTTCTAATTTGCTTATTAGAGTAATAGCTTTGTGTACTAAAACCCACTCCAATGGCGCCACTAAATCCACTTTGTCCAAACAGTTTATCGTAAAACAACTGAATATTTAATCCGTTGTTGTACCACTGAAAATCGGTAAATCCAGGTCGGCTTGAAAAAGTTTCGTAACCAAAATCTATTAACATGTGATCTTGGTGCTTATTACGTTCCTCTGTTTTTTCACCCTCTTGGGCAACCAAATTAGTAGCAAACGATATACTTATAAATAATAGAACAAAAACTTGTTTCATGAACTCAATTTAGGACGGCAAAAGTATCTAATTCGATTTACCGTGGCAAGTCTATACTAAATATTGACAAATACCGCATTAATGCATATTTTTGGGGCATTAATTAACCAAAATTAGATTAGTATGTTAAAATATCTTTCCTTGATTCTTTTAAGTTTCATCTCTTTATCCGGTTTTTCTCAATCAGGCTACAAATATGTGTACAATGATAGCATTGTTGTTACTAAAAATGGCACCGTTCTTCAAAATGCATGGGCAGGTGGCGTGAATAGTCCTCAAATTGGTAAAGTAGACGTTAATTTTGATTGTTACCTTGACATCGTACTTTTTGACCGTGCAACCAATCAATTTAGAGTGTACGTGAATGATACCACTTCTCATCTTGATTCGTATCATTACGCACCTGAGTATGCTGCTTATTTCCCGAAGGGAATAGAAGAATTTGTAGTGTTTAGAGATTACAATAAAGACGGTAAAACGGATTTATTTACTCATACTCCTGGTGGCATGAAGTTGTACACAAACGTGAGTGATAATACGCTAAAGTTTGAATTAACCACCCCGTTATTAGTGACCAAATCCAGTGGGCAGGTTTTTACTGTTGTAGTAGATTATCCATGTATTGACGACATAGATGGCGATGGCGATTTGGATATTTTGTCCACCCATCAATTTGGCACATTCATTTCTTATTACCAAAATGTTTCTCCTACGTTGGATACCATGATTTTTGAAATGGACCCATCTTGTTGGGGAAATTTTTACGAAAACGTTCAAACGGATTCTATTGTGCTAAACTACAATTGTAAAGGTGGTGGTGCAAGCAGCGGGGGTGCTCAAAGACACACTGGAGGTACGATTACTACCATAGATCTAACCGGAAATGGAGTGAAAGACCTACTTTCGGGAGATGTGGGATACAGTAATCTTTTAATGCTTCATAATGGGGGAACAAACACTGCGGCCCACATGACCTCTGTAGATTACAATTACCCTGGATCCACAAACGTGGCAGTTAATTTACCTACGTTTCCAACCGCATTTTTTGAAGATGTAAATAATGATAATCGAAACGATCTGTTAATAACTGTAAATGATAAATATACCGGTTCGGATACAGGAAATATATGGATGTATGAAAATTATGGGGCAAACAATCAACCCAATTTTCAACTGGCGAAAAAGAACTTTTTGGTAGGCGAACAAATTGATGTAGGCTCCATCGCATTCCCTGTTTTGGCAGATATTTCTGGAGATAATATACCGGATTTGATGATAGGTAATTTTGGGTATTTTGAGAGCTATGATTACGTAACCTCTCTCACTACATATCGTTCTCAAATAGCGTACTACAAAAATACCGGAACCGCTGCCAATCCGGCTTTTGAGTTAGTTACGAATGATTTGGCCAATATTTCGACTACAGGCAGACATTGGATTGCTCCTGCGTTTGCAGATATAGATGGTGATGGGGACAATGACTTATTATGTGGTGAAACTAACGGAAAATTGAGCTACTACCAAAATATGGGAGGTTCTGGAGCGGCACCCAATTTTGTGCTAGTTACTGATAATTTTATGAATCAAAGTTTTGGTTTACAACCTAGCCCATTTCTTTTTGATATCGATAAGGATTCAAAATTAGACCTACTTGTGGGGCAAAAAAATGGAAATATAAAATTGTACCTCAACCAAGGTACAACCACTAATCCCATTTATGACACCGCTATAACCGATACTTTAGGCGGTATTTATCATTATTTCCCAGGTTATCACAATAACGCAGCTCCCTATATTGGGAAACTGAGAGGAGACACCACTAATGTGCTTTTAGTGGGAGATGGAGATGGTGTGCTTCACTTTTATGAAGGCATGGATGCAAATTATTTGGGTACTTATACAGAAACGGATAGTTTAAAACTTTCTACTTCGATAATTTGTGCAACCGGGGCGAATTTGAATGCGAATGATAGTATTGAACTTATTGTAGGTGAACATACTGGAGGAGTGATGTATTTGAATTTGAATGAAACCAAATTTGATTACAAACCATACCCTAGAGACTCTTGTGGTCAAAATATTCCGGATGGAATTGGAGAAATCCACTCTGAAAAATCGCTATTTGAAGTATATCCAAATCCAAGCAACGGTAACTTTGACATTCTATTCAAAACAGTGGTTAGAGGGGCTGGATTTATTTCCATTACCGATTTATCGGGTAAAACTATTGCGACTCAATCCGTAAATGTGCAAGATATTTCTATTCCTGTTTCGTTTAGATCTACACATTTAAATGCGGGAATTTATATTATTCAAATTCAAGTGGGTAAAACCATTTTGCGCGATAAAATTGTGATTCAATAAAGGCTTGCCTATCTCCAATTATTAAATTTCTTTGTTTGCTGAATGAGTAAGCATTGGTATTTTGTAATTAATCCCGTTTCAGGGAAAGGTGAAGGGCTAAATCTATGGGGGAAAATTCAGCCCCTTTTAGATCAATCCAATTTGGATTATTCGTTCGGAATTTCGCAGTTTCACAAACATACCATTGAGTTGGTGAGAGAAAAATACCAAGCGGGTTTCCGCTATTTCATTGGTATTGGTGGCGATGGAACGTTGAATGAAATTGTTAACGCGGTTTTTCAATCTCAAAAATTTACGCTCAATAACCCTTGCACTATTTCGATAGTTTCAGTAGGTACGGGAAATGATTGGGCGCGAAATCAAGAAAAATTAACGATTAGCAACCTCATACCTAGGTTAGAAAAATGCACAACTATTCCGCACGACATTGGCTTTGTTCAAGCTTCAAATCTAAATTTGAAACATTATTTTATTAATGTAGCCGGAATTGGGTTGGATGGAAAAGTAGTCGAGGAAATTGAAAAACTCAATGATTCGGGTAAAAAAGGGAAACTCTCTTACGTACAAAGTATGCTCAAAGCACTCACCAGTTTTGAAGCTCCGGTAGCCAAGATTTATACAGATAATCGTGAATTGTATTCGGGCGAAACATTGGTGTTGGTTGCGTCTAAAGGACAGTTTTTTGGAGGCGGTATGCACATCAGCCCCAAAGCAAAGCCCAATAATGGCACTTTAGATTTAACAGTGGTAAAGAAGGATTCGAATTGGATGATTTTTCCACAACTCTACAAACTATTTAATGGTCACATCGCATCCGCCACCTTTGTAAAAAAGTATGAAGATACCCACGTGAGGATTCAGTCTAACCATGCCATACCTATTCAAGCAGATGGTGAGTTTTTAGGCAAATCGTCACAGGTTGAATTCTCTGTTTTAAAACATGCCATTTTGGTTTTGGCCTAATCAACAAGTTGTATCTTGCGGCTTCTAAAATTTCATTTCCTATGAACTATTTATCTGTCGAGAATTTATCAAAAATGTATGGCGACAAAGTGCTTTTTAGTGACCTTACATTTGGATTAAACAAAGGCGATAAGGTAGGGCTAATAGCCCGAAACGGAAGTGGAAAAACCACTCTTCTAAAAGTCTTATCTGGCCAAGAAGAACCTGATTCTGGTGTAGTTACTTTTCGTAAAGACATCAAAGTGGGACTCTTAATGCAGGAAGTTGTTTTTGAGCCTCATTTAACGGTTTTGGACGCTGTTTTTTCATCCGATACAGAAGTATTTCAGGTGGTTAAAGATTATGAGTTAGCTGTGTTAAATGAAGATCATGATAAGCTAACCTCGCTTTTTGATAGCATGGAGCGATTAGATGCTTGGAATCTAGAAAACAAGGTCAAGGAAATTTTAGGTAAATTAGGTTTGGATCGTTTGGATGCCAAAGTAGCCACCTTATCTGGAGGTCAACAAAAAAGAATTGCTTTAGCCAAATTGCTTATTGAAAATCCGGACCTTATCATTTTGGATGAACCTACCAATCACTTGGATATTGAAATGATTTCATGGCTAGAAAGCTATTTGACTACTAGCAATACAACGTTGTTTATGGTGACGCACGACCGTTATTTTTTGGATGCGGTTACCAATAAGATTCTAGAAATAGAGCGAGGTGAAATGCACGTGTATAAAGGTAATTACGGGTATTTTTTAGAAAAAAGAGAAGAACGTCAAGCAAATAATATTTCGCAAAAACAGAAAGCCCAAGGCTTACTCAAAAAAGAATTAGAATGGTTTAGACGCCAACCCAAAGCAAGAACAACGAAGTCAAAAGCGCGTATTGATGCGATTGATGCAATAAAAGATTCGGCCTCGATTCAAACCAAAGAAGAAAAAGCGAAAATCTCCACCCAGATGGAACGCTTAGGAAGTAAGATTTTAGAATTTCACAATGCTTCCAAAAGCTATGGGAAAAAAACACTTTTCAAAAACTTCAATTACAAATTTGGGCGTAATGATGTTATTGGACTGGTCGGAAAAAATGGTTCTGGAAAATCAACCTTAATCAATATGATGTTAGGTAAGCTACCTTCCGATACCGGTAAAGTGGTAGTGGGCGAAACCGTTAAATTTTCGTTGTACTCGCAAGAAGGGTTGCAAGGAGGAATGGATCAACGGGTTATTGAGGTTATCAAAAAAATTGCGGAGGTATTTCCTTTAAAAGGCGGTAAAACTATTTCTGCTGCACAAATGCTAGAGCGTTTCCTATTTCCAAGAGATATGCATTTTATGCGCGTGGATCAATTGAGTGGTGGAGAGCGAAAGAGATTGCATTTGGTTCAGGTGTTAATGAATAACCCAAACTTTTTGATTTTGGATGAGCCTACTAATGATTTGGATATCCTGACGATAAATGTTCTAGAAGATTTCTTGCAATCATTCCCTGGCTGCTTGGTAATTGCGAGTCACGATAGGTTTTTCTTAGACCGAATTGTTAAGCACATTTTCTCATTAGATTATGCTGAAGAAATAAAAGATTTTCCTGGAAACTACACCCAATATGAGGAATGGAGAGCTCAGCAAATTGCAGCAGAGAAGAAACAAGCGTCTAAGCCCAAAGTAACTTCTCAAAAGATAGAAAAGGAAAAAACTAAGCTTTCATTCAACGAGCAACGGGAGTTTAAATCGATTGAAAAAGAAATGCCGGTTTTAGAGAAACGTAAGTACGAATTATCTGAAAAGCTAACCGAAGTAGCAGATGACCACGAACAAATCATGAAAATTTCGGAGGAGCTTACGCAAATAGTAAACACCCTTGACGAAATGGAAATGCGCTGGTTAGAGCTTTCCGAATATGTATAGGCTAGAATCTGGCCGTAAACACGGGCCGCGGTTATTGTTTAGATTGACTAAAAACGGAATAATAGTACAATCCTTTCAAATAAGGGTTTTCTAATTCTTCCTTGTCCATTTCAAATGGTTTAAGAACACCTTCCTTTAAATCGATTGAGTATACCATAGGAGAAAATTTTTGTTCAGTATTGTTTAAATCAATTACCATGTTTTTTCCTTCTCGGGTAGTGATGTCAATAGATTCGGAATTCATGTAATGATGCCGTTTCCAAGAGTCCAATTTTTCTTGAAAATAAGGAATTTCTTGACCGTAATAATTCGACTTAAATGATAAGTTTGAATGTGGAATTTCAAGCATCCATTTTATTTCTCCTGTTTTGTGAATGGCCCATAACACCTCTTTTCCGTACGAAAACTCACCTTCTTTACTCGCTTCATCTACTGCTTTTGTTATTGCTTGAGTAAAAAACACAAAGCCTTGATCTTCGGTTTGTTTTACATCCGTAATTTGAAACATTTTGCCAAATTGCTTCACTTCCATTTGCTTTGCCCTCTCTGGAATTGCTTTGGTGAAAACATCAAATCGAAATAATTCATTTCTTTCCATTTCCATTGACTTCCAATGGAAATTGGCAGTAAAAATTCCTTGAAACATGTTTGATGCTTGCTCTTTTTCGTTAGTACTAACAAATAGCGCACTCACTTTAAACATGTCTGTTTCTTCCAAAAAGGATACATAGGGATGAAACACTTCTTCTTTTACGGCTCCAAAATCGGTAAAACCTAGTTCTTTCCCATTCTCATCATAGCTCGTAATTGTGGTTAAATGTTTTACTTGTTTTCCTTTTTTGGTAATCACTTCTTCAAATGAACTAACAAACCCGTTAGAATTTCCAATAAACACATCATAGTTATAGGTTATTTGCTCCCCTTTATTTACCCTAATAGGCTTCACTAAGTTAACTTGAGCTGTAACTCTAAGTTCGGGATTAATAATTACTACATCCGTAATAATTTCATTGCTTTTGTCTAGTTTTCGGTTATACGAAAGAATTATTCGTTCTTTATTTTCAGAAGCTTTTATATGAATGTTTTCCTGGCTTACCGAAGGTTCCAAATCCACGCTTAAGATAATGTGCTCTTCATCCATAACATGACCCGTTCTATCCATATACTGTGCATAGAAAATTGTTTTATTCAATTCATTGTCCTTTCTATAACCAATAATCACAGGTTGTTCATTAGTCATAACAAAATCCAAAAACCGAATAGGTTGATCCTTTGGAGTTATAAATCGTAGTTTTTCGAAAAATTCGGGAGAAAGGGTTTCTTGTTCAAATCCTTTTATATAGGTCTGTCCACCTTCATTCATGTAGGCTAAAATAATGCCTTCATGCGCTCCAATGATGTTATCATAATTCATATCACTATAGTCCTCTACTGGTGTGATAGGTTGAATTTTTTGAGCAAAACTGTATTGAAAATTTCCTGCGATTAGCAATAAACCAATTATATACTTTTTCATAACCATTTTTGTTAATTCAATTACTTCCTTCTATTTAAGGAGCTTCACAAAACAAGTCATTTTTTTGGGTTCGCGGTAAAATTTAACTTTAGTTTTAATATATTGTCACTCTTTAAAAATTGGAAATAGGTTTGATTTTTCAAACTATTAGCCCGAAAGAGTGTTAATCAAAGAACAAAAAATGAAAAATATTCGCGCGTATTTTGAAAACTTTGTAGACCTAAACGATTTCGTATGGTCACTGTTTACAGAAAATCTTGAATCGGCTACGTTTCCTAAAGGGACTGTTATCTTGGCCATGGGAGAAGTAGAAGGTTTTGTATCGGTAATTGAAGAAGGCGCGGTAAGATTTGTTATTCCAGGAGAAGAAAGCGAAACCACCTTTGGATTTGGTTTTCAAGGTCATTTTTTTAGTGCCTATGATTCCTTTGTCTTTCAAAAACCGGCTAAGTATCAAATTGAAACCTTAACCGATGTGAAGGTGTGGCGCATTTCTCATAAGGCTTTAAATGACCTTTTTGACAATACCAGAGAAGGTAATTTAATAGGAAGACAAATTGCAGAACAGTTTTTTTGTGGGAAACAAAATAGAGAGTTGAGCTTGCTAACTCGCTCGGCTACAGAAAGATATTATAGCTTATTTAAGCATCAACCCAAATTGATAAAAGAGATTCCGTTAAAATATATTGCTTCGTATATTGGAATTACCCCACAAGCCTTGAGCAGAATAAGAGCAGATATTAGTTAGCTTACTTTCAGTTATTGAGGTAGTTGATTGAGGCACTTTTGAGTCATCAATTTAAACTACTATTATGAAAAAGTATTTACCATTTCTTTCTCCGAAGGATGATGTAGGTTTAATTTTAGGAGTACTATTCTCGGTTATAGTATTAATATTTAACGTTGGGTTTATTTCAATTATACGAAATCCTGAAACGCCTTTTTCTGGAATTGTATATGATAAAACGTATTAGAATTAGCCAAGGCTTAGTAATTTATAATGACATCGTTCCTGGTGAATTTAGAATTTATGGTCGGTTTACTTGATGTTCGTTAAATGTTATCCTGATTTCAATCCGGTTACCAGATCTATTAATCAAGTTTCAGTCGAAAATTATATTTGGTATTTCAGGCAATAACGGCCAATTTCGTAAAACTTGCAAATATTTTTTAGAGTCAAAAACGTTAACAATCTTATATTTAACCACCTTTATTTAGAATCATTCTAAATTAATTAACCTGTTTTTTATCATTCTAAAAAAAGGCAGTAGGTCTAGAAATCCTACTACATTTGTTGAATAATTTCACAAAATTTAATAAAAATGAGTCCTCTTAAAGGTTTTTTCAATTCGTCAGTTGCACGAAAATTCTGGATGGCCATCACCGGGTCGTTCTTGGTGGTGTTCTTAATCGTCCATCTCACAATCAATTTATTTTTATTCGTAGGCCCCGAACTTTTTAATGAAGGTTCCGAATTTATGGCTACTAATCCGCTAATTCAAGTGATGCAATACGTACTTGCGGCTGGCTTTATCGTTCACATTGTGATGGGGATTAAATTAACCTTGCAAAATAAAGCGGCTCGTTCAGTGGCTTATGCGTATGAAAACGCAGCTGCCAATTCAACTTGGGCATCCCGTAATATGATATATACCGGAGGTTTGGTTTTGGTGTTTTTAGTATTGCACATGCGTCATTTCTTTTATGAGCTTAAATTTACAGATAATGTAACCGATGATTACGTTTTGGTAACTAGCTTATTTAGCATTTGGTATTATGCCTTAGGATATGTTCTTGCTTTTATTGGATTGGGAATTCACTTAAATCACGGTTTTCAATCGGCATTCCAAACCATTGGTTGGAAAAACAGCCAATGGAAAGGTTTAATGCAAACTGTGGGAACAGTTTACAGCGCTATCGTTGCCATTGGTTTTTCTGCCATTGCAATTTACTTTTTCTTAAATCCAGTAAACTAATTAGATATGTCAAAGTTAGAAGCTAAAATTCCAGCAGGTCCAATTAAGGATAAATGGACAAAACATAAAAACGACATTAATGTTGTAAATCCAGCGAATAAACGTTCAATTGACGTAATCGTTGTAGGAACTGGATTAGCAGGTGGTGCAGCTGCTGCATCACTAGCAGAAATGGGCTATGCCGTAAAAGCATTTGCTTATCAGGATTCTCCAAGACGTGCGCATTCTATTGCGGCTCAGGGAGGAATTAATGCTGCAAAAAATTATCAAAATGATGGTGATTCTGATTACCGTTTATTTTACGATACCGTAAAAGGTGGCGATTATCGTGCACGTGAAGCAAATGTGTACCGTTTAGCTGAAGTATCGGGATCAATTATTGACCAATGTGTGGCCCAAGGGGTTCCTTTCGCACGTGATTATGGTGGCCTTTTAGACAACCGATCTTTCGGTGGTGTATTGGTATCTCGTACTTTTTATGCTAAAGGTCAAACCGGACAGCAATTGTTGTTGGGTGCCTATTCAGCTATGAATCGTCAAATTGCAAAAGGTAAAATAACGATGTACAACCGTCATGAAATGTTAGACTTGGTGGTAGTAGATGGTAAAGCGCGAGGTATTATTGCGCGTGATTTAATTACCGGTAAAATTGAACGTCATTCTGCTCACGCGGTGGTTATTGCTTCAGGTGGTTACGGAAATGTATTTTATCTTTCTACCAACGCGATGGGTTCTAATGCCACTGCAGCTTGGAAAATTCATAAAAAAGGAGCGTATTTCGCAAATCCTTGTTACACACAAATTCACCCAACGTGTATTCCTCGTTCAGGAGACCATCAATCTAAATTGACTTTAATGTCAGAGTCATTACGTAATGATGGTAGAATTTGGGTTCCTAAACATAAAAAAGATGTAGAAGCTATCCGTAATAAAACCTTGAAACCTGTTGATTTAGCAGAAGAAGACAGAGATTATTACTTAGAGCGTAGATATCCTGCATTTGGTAACTTAGTACCTCGTGATGTTGCTTCAAGAGCAGCTAAAGAACGTTGTGATGCAGGTTACGGAGTGAATGCTACAGGTGAGGCTGTATATTTGGATTTTGCATCTTCATTTGTACGTTACGGAACAGAGCAAGCACACATTCATGGGATTCATAACCCAAGTAAAGAAAAAATCATTGAATTAGGACAAGCTGTTATCGAATCTAAATATGGTAACTTGTTCCAAATGTATGAGAAAATTGTAGATGAAAATCCATACAATACTCCAATGATGATTTACCCAGCGGTGCACTATACCATGGGTGGAATTTGGGTAGATTACAATTTGATGACTACCATTCCTGGATGTTATGCCGCAGGTGAAGCTAATTTCTCAGACCACGGTGCAAACAGACTTGGAGCTTCCGCTTTAATGCAAGGTTTAGCTGATGGTTATTTTGTCTTGCCATACACTATTGGTGATTATTTAGCGAATGAAATTCGTACTGGAGCTATCCCAACTGATTTACCAGAATTTGTTGCTGCTGAAAAAGAAGTAACTGATAGAATCAATACTTTCATGAATATTGGAGGTACAAAATCGGTTGACCATTTCCATAAACAATTAGGAAAAGTAATGTGGAACAAAGTGGGTATGGCCCGTAATGCAAAACACTTACAAGAAGCAATGGATGAAATTAAAGCCATTCGAGAAGAGTTCTGGAAAGATTTGAAAATTCCTGGAAACGCAATGTCTATGAATACTGAGCTTGAAAAAGCAGGTAGAGTAGCTGATTTCTTAGAGTTAGGTGAATTATTTGCTAAAGATGCATTAGAGCGTAATGAGTCTTGTGGAGGTCACTTCCGTGAAGAATCACAAACCGAAGAAGGAGAAGCGTTACGTAACGATAAGGATTATGCTTACGTTGCAGCTTGGGAATACACAGGAGATCCTAGATCGGCAAATCTTCATAAAGAAGACTTGACTTTCAACGATATCGAATTAAAACAAAGAAGTTATAAATAAGCCTCTCTAGAGGGAAAAATTATAGATTATGTCAAATAAAAAAGATATGGACTTATTACTAAAGATTTGGCGTCAAGCAGACGCTAATTCTGAGGGAAAGCTTGTGGATTACAATGTTACTGGTATTTCACCTGACTCTTCTTTTCTAGAGATGTTGGATGTTTTAAACGAGCAATTAGTTGTGAAAGGCGAAGACCCAGTGGTTTTTGATCACGATTGTAGAGAAGGAATTTGCGGGATGTGTTCATTATTCATTAATGGAGAAGCACACGGACCAGATAAAGCCATTACTACTTGTCAGTTGCACATGCGTATGTTTAACGATGGCGACACCATTTACATTGAGCCTTTTAGAGCTACAGCAATGCCTGTAGTAAAAGATTTGGTTGTGGATCGCTCGGGTATGGAAAAAATCCAACAAGCAGGTGGGTACGTTTCAGTAAATACTTCTGGAAACACCCAAGATGCAAATGCACTTCCTATTCCTAAAGCAGATTCAGATGCGTCATTTGATGCAGCTACATGTATTGGATGTGGTGCTTGTATTGCAACGTGTAAAAATGCTTCTGCTATGTTGTTCTTGTCCGCTAAAGTTTCTCAATTTGCTTTGTTACCTCAAGGTAAAGTAGAAGCCAAAGAACGGGTTAAAAACATGGTTAAAGTAATGGATGAAGAAGGTTTTGGGAACTGTACCAACACCGGAGCTTGTGAAGTAGAATGTCCGAAAGGAATTTCTTTAGATAACATTGCTAGAATGAATAGAGAGTATTTTTCTGCTGCTTTAGCTGATTAATAGGTACTTTGACTTCGCTAAATGACCTAATAATAAGGATTACTTAGTGGATGATATATGGCTCCAACTCTAGGGTTGAATGCTAATACAAATAGATTAAAGCCTCATATATCGAAAGATATTTGAGGCTTTTGCTTTTATTCAAGATTGGTTTTATTTCAAATTGGTGTGCATAATTGCAAATTCACCTTTTTACATAAATACGCCACTTTCCTTGTTGGGTATTCGGTAAAAGTTTTTAGTCTAAATGTTTTTTGGGTTGAGCCTTTTCCACTTCAACATTCATCATTCCTTGTTGGATGTTCGAAATTCAAAATCAAAAAACTAAAATTAGCGTCTCCGTTCACTGAGCGGAGCCTCTGGAAAAATATGCAACACTCCATATTCAATTAACAATAATCAGTGGTTGTTTTGGTAGTCTAATAATTGGAGTGTTTTTGTTGATTTTAGATGAGCCTTTTCCACTTCAACATTCATCATTCCTTGTTGGGTGTTCGAAATTCAAAACCAAAAAACTAAAAATAGCCCATAAGCCACAAAGGGGAGCAGAGTTAGCTCTTCTTCTATTTCAATTCCAAAACCCTAATTTCCCATGGTTTGAGCTCCCAATTTCCGGTCACTGGTTTTATGGATCCATCTATTACGCCTACAGCGGTAGCAAATCCATGGGTTCGTTCTGCAAATCGATTTAGGGCTACATTTTGGATTTTCTCAGAGGCATTTACTACCACCATTACGGTTTCTTCATTGGTGTACCTAAAATAAACGTAAACTCCATTTTCGGGTACAAACTGCATCAATTTACCCGTTGTTATTGCAGTGGAGGTTTTACGCCAATTGGCTAAAATTTTGATGTAATTGAACGCTTCATTTTCGATATTTGATCGTCCTTTTTGGGTGAATTTATTTACCGAATCGGTAGCCCATCCACCCCAAAAATCTTCTCTTATTTTGCCATGGTTTTCGGTGCCAGCCATCAATACTTCGCTTCCGTACAGTATTTGAGGAATTCCTCGTAAGGTTAACAACATTCCGTATCCAATTTTAAATTTTCGTATATCCTTATCTGTAATTCCGTAAAAGCGAGCCAAATCATGGTTATCTAAAAAGGTGACTAAGTTTTGTGGGTTTTTATAAATAAGGTCTTGCGCCAAAGTATAATATACTGATGCCACTCCTTCGGTCCAACCAAAAGGTTGGGTAACAGTTTTGGATAGGGCATAATACAATTGAAAATCGGTTACGGATTGCAGGTAGTTTGGATACGGACGGGGAACAAAAGAGTCACCCACAAACTGTGCTTGAACGGTGTTTCCATGCACCCAAGTTTCACCAAATAGAAAGAAATTTGGAAACTCATTGCGTATTGCTTTGGCCCAATTCGCCATAAATTTCTGGTCGGAATAGGCGTAGGTATCTATTCTGTACGCATCAATGTCATACGCCTCAATCCACCAAATACTGTTTTGAATCAAGTAATTGGCTAAATCAGTATCTGTTTGATTCATATCGGGCATGTGGTGGTCAAACCAGCCGTTTTGAAACTTCTTTTTATCCGTTTGGGATGCGTATGGGTCAAAAACGGTTGGTGCTCTAAAATTGCTTTGGGTGTATTCTTCCCATTGGTTTATCCAGTTTTTTGACGGAAGGTTTTTTATCAAATAATGCTGATTGCCAAAATGGTTGAACACCACATCTTTTATAATTTTTAATTCACGATTGTGGGCAGATGTAATTAGCTTTTTATAGTCAGCGTTAGTTCCTAAACGAGCATCTACTTTGTAATGATCCGTAATGGCATATCCATGATACGATTCTTTGGGTTCGTTGTTTTCATCCGTTGGGTTTAACCATAAAGCAGTCATTCCTAAGTCTTTAATGTAATCCAAATGGTCGGTAATTCCTTGTAAATCACCTCCATGACGCCCAAAATCATTCACCCTATTCACGCTATTTTCTTCGGTACCTATAATAAGGTCGTTACTTGTGTCTCCATTTGCAAACCTATCGGGCATGATGAGATATATTAAGTCCGTGGTAGTTAATCCCATATATTGATGCTTAGATAATCGTTCTTTTAATGGGTAATTAATGGTTGTTTCTCTACCTGAACCGGAAAATTCTAACGCGACCATTCCGGGCAAAGTTTCTTTGGCTAAGGTTAAATCTACAAATATAAAGTTCGGATTTTCGGCTAACCGAACATCCGTAATGGTAACTCCTTTGTAATTGGTAGTCACTTGGATATGGGTAAAATCAACACCCGAAACTAACAAATGTAATTCAGGATTTTGCATGCCAACAAACCAAAATGAGGGGTCAATTCGTTTAATTTCTACCGCTTTTTTGGCAAAACTGATACTTGAAATAAGAACGAAAACGAATATGAGTGCTGATATTTTTCGAAACATGGTTTTGTTTTTGTGTTTAATATATTGATTATCAATATAAATCAATAATATTTTTACTTAGTGTTAATATTACAATAATTATCCCTATATTTGAAAGTGTCAAAATGACAATTACGAATATTTTTTAAAAACTAAACAATAGAATCGAGTATTATTGGATTTTTCTCGCAGACACAACAATTAGGTGGGAGAGCCAAGGGGCCGATTCGGCAAAACTAAAAGACAGATGAAAAAACTTTACGCTCTTCTTTCCGTGTTATTGATGGCCACCACGGTGAGTGCAGTTAATGTTACCTTTCAGGTAAACATGGCCAATGAAACTGTTTCCGCAAACGGGGTTCACGTGGCGGGTAACTTTGATGCCAATGGTTCTACCGGTACCGCATGGAGTCCTTCGGCTTACGCTATGACCGATGCAAATAGTGATGGTGTATATGAAGTAACTATTGACTTGAATGCGGGTATGTATGAGTACAAGTTCATTAATGATAACGCATGGAGTGGAGCAGAAAGTGTTCCTACAGGTGCGCAAGTAGGTGGAGGTAATGGTAACCGTTGGACTTATATTTCAGCGGCATCAAGTGTTCCAACTGTTTGTTTTTCTGGGTTAGTAAATTGTGGTAAAGTGGGTGTGACTTTTCAAGTAAACATGGCTTTGCAAACGGTGAATGCTACCGGAGTTCATATAGCGGGTAATCTTCAAGGATGGGATCCATCGGGTACAGAAATGCATAATCCAGATGGAGGAAATGTATATAAATACATCCATGAGTTTACTTCTGGTGATAGCGTGCAATACAAATTTGTAAACGGTGATGCATGGGGAAATGATGAGTCTATTAATGGGTTAGCCTGTGTGGATGCGTCTACCAACAATCGTTATATGAATGGAATTACTGCTGATACAGTAATGACTGCAGTTTGTTATGGTGCTTGTGTGGAATGTCAAACAAGTAATTTAACATTACGTGTGGATATGACTAATGAAGTTGTTTCTCCAGATGGAGTTCATGTAGCAGGTAGCATGCAAGGTTGGGATCCAGCTGGAACCGAATTATTGGATGGAGATAATGATGGAATTTATGAGGTTACTTTAGCTTTACAGCCACAAGGATACCAATACAAATTTATTAATGGAAATGCTTGGGGATCGGAAGAAGGAATTCCTTCTTCTTGTAATGTGGGCGGAAACCGTGACGTTACATTTGCAGCCGACACCGTAGTTACTTTTTGCTTTGGTTCATGTACATGGCCTTGTGTTTTAAATCCTGATTCTTCTACCATTACATTTAGTGTGAATATGGATACCATGAATGTATCTTCAGATGCTGATTCTGGTGGTGTATGGGTAATGGGTTCATTTACTTCGCCTTCTTGGCAAGCAGGTGCGATTAAATTAACTGACAACGGTTCTGGTGTTTATTCTACTGCTTTATTAATTGGTGGTGCTCCAGAAATGCAATTCAAATTTGTAAATGGTAAACCAAACACATCTTTAGCTACCGAGGAGTCAGGTGACTTTTTAGCCATGGGATGTGGTATTGTTAATCCGGTTTCTACACCAAACAGATTATATAACCGTACCGATGTAGATACTACTTTAGCTTTCTGTTGGAATTTATGTTCTGCTTCATGCGATAGCGCAAATTCTGTAAGTGAAATTAATTTCAGTTCAGATGTGAACGTTTATCCAAATCCATTCACAGATGTAACTACTGTTTCTTTCTCAGAAGCAGGAAATTACAATTTAATTGTAGTGGATCTTACCGGTAAAATGGTTTTAAACACAGTAACTGCTGGAAATAGTAAAGTGGATTTGAATTTAAGCGCTCTTAATAACGGGGTTTATATTCTTAAAATAGTAGATGCAAAAGGCGCTACTACTACCAAAAAATTACTGTTGCAATAAGTTTATTTTTAATTTAGGTTAAAGCCTCGGGGATTCGTCCTCGAGGCTTTTTTGTTTCCTACTCATCCTTTTAATTAGCTGTGACTAGTATTAGCGTGTAATTATGCCAACATACAGTCATAAAGTTACAGACCGGTAAAAATCTATTCGTAAAATAAAAATTGAGCGACTAATTTAGGTATAGCCCATACTATTTGTTCTTATTTTTATTTAAACAGTTGAATTCCAGTAATTAAATAGGCTTATGGAAGAAAACGTACCAGGTCAAAACAAAATCAAAATCACAAATTTTACTTATTGTCATAATGACAATAAGTAAAATTTTTTTCTTAATATTGAAAGGTGTATTTTTAACACTTTGTAACACTTTTGATTAAGGGAGAGTTATGAATTCATTTGTTTACAGTAAACACGGAATTATGAAACAGAGTTTGTTTAGAAAAGCTTTTTTGGTAATTGGGCTTTTTATGGTCTCATTGGTTACCCTCGCTACATCCATTAAAGGAACCATCGTGGATGATGCACAAGTACCACTTCCGGGTGTGAATGTAAGAATTGACGGAACCACGCATGGTGCGGTGACGGATATAGATGGAAAATTTGAAATCACCAAAGTCGAACCGGGTAGCTATGTGTTAGATATCAGCTTTATAGGGTTTGAAACTCAAAAAGTAACGGTGACTGTGGTAGCAGGGCAAACACCAGAAAGTTTTACGATTGTTTTGAAAACCAAAACAGAAATGCTAGATGAGTTTGTGGTAGTGGGCTATGGCGTGCAACGAAAAAGAGAAGTAACCGGAGCCATTGCTAAAGTGGAAGGAAAAGAAATTGCAGCGCTGCCGGTACCAAGTTTTGAATCGGCATTGCAAGGGCAAGCGGCTGGAGTTTCAGTGACCACAGGTTCTGGACTTGCGGGTTCTGCATCTTTAGTGAGAATACGTGGTATTGCCTCTATTTCTGCGGGCGGTGACCCATTATATGTGGTAGATGGAATTCCTATTATTAGCGATAATTTTATTGGAGGTAATAGTGGAGGTATGAATACCAACCCACTGGCCGCTATAAATCCAGAAGATATTGAATCGATTGAAGTGCTGAAAGATGCGGCTTCCACGGGTATTTATGGTTCTCGAGGTTCCAATGGAGTAATTTTGATAACGACCAAATCGGCCAAAAAAGATGGATTGGTTATTAATTTCAAAACCAGATTGGGAATGTCTAATCCGGTAGCGCGACCAAATATGTTGAATAATTCTGAATATTTACAGCTATTTCAAGAAGCGTATGAAAATGATGGAGGGGTAGGTCATGCACCCTTAAAATCCAGTATTCCATGGGATGCCGCACAACGAACCAATACAGATTGGGTGGATCAAACCATTACTACTGGTTTCAAACAATTATACAGTTTGGGCGTAGCTTACAAAAAGAAAAAATTGGGTGCTTACGCATCCTTTAGTTACGATGATAACGCAAGTTACTTGGTAGGAAATAGCTACGATAGAATGAATGGGAAACTTAACGTAGACTATAAATTGAATGACAAGCTTACCTTGAAAGGAAGTACCAACATTACACGTGGGGTTAACCATCGTGTAAACGCAGCTTGGAGTGGTGGTTTGGGAGCGGCAATGTCAACAGCGCTTCCTATTTATCCTGTAAAATGGGATTCTACCCAAGTGGCCAATCCGTATACCGGAGATTACACTGTAAATGACAAAGGAGACACCGTAGCGTATGCCAATGCAGGTGATTATTGGATTGAAGCAGGGGTAGGAAATAACCCAACGGCTCAACGGGAATGGACCGATTGGAGGGTAACCGAAATTAGGACGATTAATAATGCCAATTTGATTTATGCACCCACCAAAAAAATAACCATTAACGGTAGGTTTGGGTATGAATCCATGAATTGGAGAGAAGACCAATGGACTAGTAATCGAATGAACCAAACATTGAAAGAAAATCCAGATTTGGGAACCGCAAACCTGAAACAAACCAAATTGGATAATTTTAGTTCTACGCTAACCGGTCAGTATAATACAACCCTTAAGGAGAATCATAAATTAGGCGTGTTGGGTGGATTAGAATATCAATACCAACAACAAAAATTCATTACCGATAAACATGTGTACAACACTGCTCCGGCAGCATTAGATAAATACAATGCCGAAGACTCGACCATTGTAGCTCCTGGCACAAATCGAAAAGAACGGGTTGCGTTTCAAAGTTTTTTTGGAAGAGTAAATTACGTGTATAAAGGAAAATACATTGCGCAAGGAACCGCTCGGGTGGATGGTTCATCTCGATTTGGTCCGAATAATAAATACGGATTCTTTCCTTCCGCATCCATTGGTTGGATTGTGAGTGAAGAAAAGTTTCTAAAAGGAAATAAAACACTATCGTATTTTAAAATTAAAGCAAGTTGGGGAACCACCGGAAATGCAAACATTCCAAGTAATTTATATAAAGAAAACTGGCAGTCGGCAAGTAATACCTACAATGGCCAAGGCTATTTGTATCAAACGCAACTTCCTAATCAAGATATAAAATGGGAAACTAGTCATACCATTGATTTAGGTTTTGAAATGGGCTTCTTGAAGGATAGAATTACCACCGAGTTTTCCTATTATAACAAACGCACCAAAGACGTGTTTATGTACCTAGCTGTGCCACCATCATTTGGCTATACCAATTGGTGGGATAACGTAGGTGAAATTTTGAACTGGGGGGTAGAGTTTAATGTGACATCTCATAATATAAACCGTGAGTTTAAATGGGATACAAAATTAAATTTAGCCTATAATTACAACGAAATTGTAAGTATTGGTGATTATTCTCCAGATGCTGTTTCGGGTGGAACAAATGATACAAGGGTAGTTCCTGGTTCACCAGTAGGAACCAATTTTTTAGTAAAATTTTCGCATGTTGATAAAGACACAGGTAAACCGGTTTACATCGACATCAATGGGGAAGAGACTTTTACTTGGTCGCCAGCGGATCGGGTTCCGGTAGGCGATATCTTACCCGATTTGGTAGGAGGGATGACCAATATGTTTAGCTACAAAAAATGGGATATGAGTTTCTTAGTAACCTTTTCTGTAGGGAATAAAATTTATGATTCTTCTTCCAAACGTCAGCTTGGAGTGGTAACCGACTGGAATATGCGGAAAGAAATTTACGACCGATGGAGAAAACCAGGAGACAATTCTACCTATCCTGTATTGACGCAAAATACTTCTACGTATGGTGCAAGTACGCCATGGATTAATACTGATTTATGGTTGCATGACGGAGATTATCTACGTTTTAAAAACCTATCGGTAGGGTATAGCTTTGGAAAAGTAGCCAAAGACAAAATCAACAATTTGAGAGTCCAATTTGCGATGACCAACTTTTTAACGATTACAAAATATCAAGGATTGGATCCTGAAATTGCACGTGATTTTGCGGATAATGCAGATAGGAATATGAGTGGAAACATTACCTACCTCACGCCTCCACAAGAGCGCACGTATAACCTAACCATAAGCGCATCATTCTAAATTGAGACTCATGAAAAATAGATTTTTATATATCGCAATCGCATTTTCAGCCTTTTTCTTCGTAGGATGTGAAAAGAGCTTAGAATATAAGCAGGACGGGTCTTTAACTACGGCAGAAGCCATTAAAACCCCCGCAGATTTACAAATGGTACTCAACGGGATTTATGATGTGTTTGCCAATACCATGAATGGAAACGTGCAGACCTTTAATGAATTATTGAGTGATAATTTAAACAAACCCAAAACCAATGCCGATTACAACGAAATGTGGGTGAGAAACACCATTATTTTCAATGGATCTATTGGTAGCGTGTATGCCGATGCTTACCGCGTTATTGAACGGGCCAATGTGTTGATTTCTAATGTAGATAATGTGGCAGAATTAACCGCTGAAGATAAAACGAGAATGTTGGCAGAAGCGCGATTTATGAGAGCGTACATGCATTTTGAGTTGGTAAAATTATTTGCCCAACCGTATGGGTTTACAGCCGATAATTCACATCCTGGAATTGTGATTCGCAAAGCGGGAATTTATGAAACTGCCCCACGCACATCGGTAGCAGGAGTGTATAGTTTTATTCTCGAAGATTTGAAAGCTGCTCACGAAAATTTACCCGTAGCTAATGGAAATTATGCAAGTTCAGATGCTGCGTCCGCATTGCTAGCCAAGGTATATTTTCAGATGATGGATTATAGTTCAGCGCTTCCTTACCTAAATGAGGTAATTGATGGAGGTCGTTTCACCTTAGGTTCAATAAATCGTTTTCAAGAAGATGTGATTAGTCCGGAAACTATTTTTGGAATTGTAAGTACCACCGCTGTAGCTGATGACCGCTCGGGCGTGTATAAAGGCAATTATACTTCTAATGATCCGGAGCTTAATTTACGTTCTGAATTTGTTCGAGAAACTTTTATTACTCTTCCCGATACATCCGTAGATTTAAGAGCGGCATGGTTTACTATTTCCAACGAAGGATTGAGTAACGAAAGATACATTTTAAACAAGTTTCCGCTTCAAATGTTGAATATGCCGTTGCTGTATTTGACCGATATGAAACTGCTTCGCGCGGAAGCCAATGTGCGAATGGGAACCAATTTGGATCAAGCCATTAAGGATGTGAATGACATTAGAATGCGGGCACAATACAACGTACTTTTACCGGCCAATTCTTCTTCTACTGATATATTAAACGCAGTGTATAGAGAACGAAGAATTGAAATGTGTGGTGAAGGGGATTGGGTACAACATTTAAAACGAAGAGGAGCATCTGGCGAATCTATCGATATTAGAGGAGCAGTTTGGAATTGCCCCGGAATGGTATTACAATTTCCATCGACCGAAAACACCAATATTTTTGATATGAACCCTGAAGGAGGATGCTAATTATGAAGAATTTTAAAATATACATAGCCGCCTTTATGGTTCTAGGAAGCATAGGCGTATCATTTCATTCGTGTACCAAACCGGTATATGAAATTGGTGATCCAGTGTCTAAATTAGAGGGAATTAATGGCACATGGAACATTAGCGCAGTGACACAAATAGATGAAGCATCGCCCTTAAAAGACGAGCTAGATTTGAGTCGGTTTTTTGTAATTCCGGGAGAACCAGCCCTATCTTTAACGTTCACTAGCAGTGATTTGACGTATTCCGTTATTCCGGGAAGCGGCAAAAATCCATTTGGAGAAGGTGGAACCTGGGCATTTGATGACCCTAGTTATCCTGCATATATTAACCTGTATTCCACAGCTGGCGATACCGTTGTGGTGGGTTTAGGCCAAACCATTCGACCAACCGATTCTCAATTATTCTTGGATCAACAAAAGAAGTGCGCGGAGACCGCAGTGACCACATACCTTTACATTTTTGACAGAAAATAAGATTTATTATGAACGTTTTTAAGTATATATTTTTCAGTTTCTTGTTGCTTTCGGTCACTAATGTGATGGGGCAAAAAGCATGGGTAGTTCCGGAACAATTCAATCCAGGCGATTCTATTACCGTGTTTGTAGATGTAAGTAAAGCCGATTGTCAAAGGTTATTAAACACCACAGCCGATGTGTTTATGTGGACTTGGGAACCCGGAGATCCTGTGCTAGGAAATGGGAATTGGACGGCTTCTAATCCGGATATGAAAATGACCAGAGATGACGCTAATCCCAATATTTACTACATGAAAATGGTTCCGAACCAGTTTTATGTTCTCGGAAACGAATCAGAAATTTACTCCAAAGGAATTTCTTTTCTGGCCAAATTAGCCGATGGTACCGGAGGTGGTGGCGGTGGCTGCGATGAAGATAAAACCGAAGATTTACATATTGATGCATCTCCTATTCCAGGGTGTAATACCAAGTTTTGCCAATTTCCATCCGTGGTTTTTTGGGATGATTATTTCACCTTTTTATACGATAATGGGTTAGAGGATAAAGCCTTAATGAAAGAATCGGTAGTTGGGGTGGATAACTTTTCAATGTACATTAGAGTAGTTTATGATGATGGCACCAAAGGGACATACACAAAGTATGGAGAGGTGAAAAACCACCCTGAATTGGCATTGGTCAAAAACGCAGATGATTATTATTCTCAAACCTTTGTTTTCGCAGATTTACTAAAAGATTTAGTAGTTCCAGGAAAAACCATCACTGCTGTGGAAATTCAGGTAATGGATAAGAACTATTCCAATGGACCGAATTCGGTAAGTAATGGAAACCACTTTGTAACCGTTGGGTGCAATTAATTTTTCGTTGCGCGTAGCGTAAAGAGGTAACCTTATCTTTACAAACGCCATAGAGCGGAATATGATTTCGTGTTTTACTTTTGCCAGCGTTCCATTATTCAAAATGATATGTCAAAGTATTTTGCGTTTCTTACCATTTTCTTAGTTATTCAAGGGTGTAAAACCAAAGAGTCGGTTCCGGCCGATACCAAAGAATATCCTGTTGGAGAAATAACACGTGCGCAAGAAAACAGTGCGGAATCCATGCAGAAACCGTATGTTATTTTGGTGTCTATTGATGGATTTAGATACGATTACGCCAAGCGATATGGCGCTACTAACTTGCTTAGTTTTGATGCCTCAGCCACCAAAATGATTCCTTCCTTTCCTAGCAAAACATTTCCAAATCATTATACCATTGTGTCGGGTTTATATCCCGGTCATAACGGGTTAGTGAGCAACGAGTTTTATGCGCCTGATTTAAAAGAAATGTACGCAATCAGTAATCGGAATGCGGTAGAAAACGGAGCGTTTTACAAAGGGAAGCCGCTATGGGTGCTTGCTTCCGAAAATCAAATGGTTTCAGCAAGTATGTTTTGGGTAGGTTCAGAAGCGCCAATTCAAGGTACGTACCCGACCTATTATTTTAAATACAACGGAAAAATAAATTACGAACAGCGGGTAAATCAAACGGTTAAATGGTTGAGAATGCCCGAAAAAACACGACCTCATTTTATCACGCTCTATTTTTCAATAACCGATGATGTGGGACATAAACATGGCCCCGATTCTCCTGAAATTGCCGATGCGGTTAAAAGCATTGACAAAACCATTGGCTATCTACTCTCCGAAACCAGTAAGTTGGATGTGCCGGTAAACATCATTGTGGTATCTGATCATGGAATGGTGGAAGTGGATCGAAAAAATTTAATTTACAAAGATCAACTTATTCCAAAAGGGGTGATTGCAAGTACGAGTTTCCCGTTAATGATTTATTCCAAAAATCACTCATTGGTTGATTCCATGTACCAAAGTTTAAAGAACGATTCGGTTCGGTTTCGCACCTATTTGAAGACTAATATGCCGGCTCAGTTCCACTACAATAAAGAGGATAATACCGTAGGCGACTTACTAATTATGCCGAAACCGCCTTACGTTTTTGGAACTAAAGGACACCCCAAAGCCAAAGGTTCAAGCACACATGGTTATGATCCAGCTGATTGTCCTAATATGGGAGCGATTTTTTACGCTAATGGACCCTTGTTTATTCACAATTCGAAAGTAGACTCATTTGAAAACGTGAGTATTTATCCATTAATAGCAAATATGTTATCTCTTGATTATGAGAAAAATAGCATAGATGGGAAGCTTGGAGTTTTGGGAAAGGTGTTGAAGTTTATTCGTTAAAAATGGAAAATCAAATGGAGACCGTACACACTCTCAAGCCAACTTTGTTGGATTCTGGGGATGGGGTAGAAACTTCAACTTTGCATTAAAATTAAATTTCTAGTTACAGTAAAGTAAACAGATTTTTAAAAGCCCATTTCTGAAAGGAAATGGGCTTTTTCTATTTAATGTCGTTTGGGTTAAGCTACATTTGAAATACGTATAATACAAAAGCACATGAACGCATTTACCAATGAAGTTTTTGAAGTGAATCAGTTGCCTAAAATCCAGCAAATTTCATTTGAAAAACTAGATGTAAAATACTTATATGTAAACTTAAGTTTTCGGTTGGGAGTAGCCATTCTAATTGGTACAGGACTATTTATGGTTAACTACATTCAGCCCATTCCGTATTTCATTCCCATTTTGGGTAGCGTTTCTTTACTTATAATAAATATGCTCCTATTTGGATTCTTAGGATTTTATAAAAAGGCATTTGCCATTCGCGAAAAAGATATTAGCTACCGAAGTGGATTGCTTTTTCATTCTATTACAACTATACCGCTTAGCCGAATTCAGCACACAGAAATAGTGCAAGGCCCAGTGAGCCGACTATTTGGGTTGGGTGCCGTAAAAATTTATACTGCCGGTGGGAGCTCCAGCGATATCGTAATTCCCGGCTTAGCCTATTCGGAGGCCGAAAGTATTCGTGCATTTATCAATGTCAAGATAAGCGGAAATGAACCAGCATAATTTTGACCAACCGATGCGTCAAGAACCGTTGGGGGTGATTATCATTTTTTTGAACAATCTTAAAAAATGGTCGCGCGTTATTCTTGTTTTTGCAATCCCCTATGTTACCGGAACGGATCACCGCATTTCGTTTATTAGTTTTTTAGGAATCAGCTTTTTCCTCATTGTAGCTTGGAGTTATTTAGGTTGGAAAAATTTTTTCTTTCATTTGGCTGAAGGAAATTTCATTATTAATGAAGGTATTTTCCGTAAAGAGCAAACCCTTATTCCGCTGGATCGTATTCAATCCGTGCAATTGCGACAAAACTTAATTCAACAACTATTACAACTCACCTCTATTGTGATTGATACCGCTGGATCAGGCAAAAAAGAGGTGACCATTAGCGCTCTTACGCAACGATATGCAGAAACCCTTAAGAAACAATTACTATCGCCTAAAAACGAACCGGAAACGCTTGAGAGAGTAGCGGAGGCACCTATGGAGGATGGGCCGCTAATTCAATTTACGATGCGTGACATTTTTAGGGTAGGACTGACCGAAAATCACTTTAAAGGAGCCTTCATGATTGTGGGGTTATTTGGGTACTTTACGCAATACTCGGAATACATGGGTATGGAGGATGATACCCTTTGGGACGAGACATTTAATTATATATGGACAATACTGCCCATTTTCTTATTGGTATTCATTCTTATTAGTGTGATTTTTAGCTTGTGGCGTACTTTTTTACGCTATTATAATTTATCGGTAACCGTTAAAAAGGAAGGGGTTTCTGTAAAATCCGGATTGTTTAAAATTGAAGAATCCTTCGTGCCATTGCAAAAAATTCAGTTCATTAAATGGCAATCCAACCCGTTGCGCAAACTTATTGGGTATAAAAGTCTGGCTATTTATCAGGCGTCTCCACTGGAAGTAAACCGTAAAAAGGCGGTCAACATTCCGGGGTGTAATGCTACGCATCAAGCCATTATTAATCACCGTTTTTATCCGGATATTAATTCGGATCAGGAACAATATGAACTGAAGCCCGAGCGCTATTGGACCGCGCGATTGCTCATTATTTTTGTTGGATTTCCCGCATTATTAGCCGGCATAATTTACTACTTTATGGATCCCATGATAGCTATTCTGCCTGGATTATTTACGGTAATGGCGCCCTTTTTTGTAATTCGTTATGCCTCATCTTTTAAGGTGATTATTGGCGATAAGTGGCTAAAAATTCAACGAGGCTATGTTTTTACAGAAACTACCCTGGTGGAAATACATAAGATTCAAAATACCGCCATTAAACAAAGCATTTTTCAAAAACGAGGACATTTAGTGAGTTTGAAACTATACACGGCCTCGGGTTGTTTGCGCATACCCTATATAAATGAATCTCTCGGGTATGCGTTGTGCAATAAATTGCTATACCAAATTGAAAGCAGTAAGCAATCTTGGATGTGATTACATAACATATTGAGAACGATTTGATAACATTAACTTAATATTTAACCATTTTCGCTTACCAATTCGTAACACATATTTGCAGCGTTGAAAACAGGTGTCGGAGCTCGTTTTCAGTTTATTAAAAATATTAGGGATGAATAGAATATTTACGGTAGCAGTTTTACTGCTTTGGAGCACATTATCGTTTGCTCAAATCAATTACAAAGGATCATTTGGGAAAGGTATTCGGTTTAAAACCGAGGATGGAACTTTCGGATTGAAAATTGGCGTTCGTGTGCAACCCCGTTGGGACAACGTGTATAACACAGAAACCAAACAATACCAACAGCAAGCATGGATTAAACGGGGACGTTTAAAATTTGATGGTTTTATGCTAAATGAAGATTTACGCTATAAAATTGAGTTTGATGTGGTGGGTGGTTATGTACGAGATGCAATGGTAAAATACCGTTTTTCCAAGCATTCTGATTTGTGGTTTGGACAAGGAAAACTTCCTGGAAATCGTGAAAGAATCGTGTCCTCAGGTAACCTTCAATTTGCGGATCGTTCTGTATTTAATAGCTATTACACCTTGGATCGGGATGTAGGTTTTCAATTCCATCATTACTTTGAAGTAGGCGATAAAATGATTATTCGTGACGTTTATGCCTTATCGACCGGTAATGGTATTTTAAATAAACAATTCAAACCACTTCCTTCGGTGACGGCTAAAGTGGAGGTACTTCCATTTGGGTTTTTTACTAAAAAAGGAGATTATAGCAGTGGGGATTTAGTTCGTGAAGAAACCCTTAAAATGGCTATTGCATTTGGTGCGGATTACAACATGGATTCGTATAAATCAAGAAGCCACATCGGTAGTGATTTGGGTGCAACCAAAGATTTGCTAACCCTGAATGGGGATGTGTTAATGAAATTAAACGGTTGGTCGTTTATGGCAGAATGGGGCGCTCGTAGCACACCAAATGATTCGGCAGTGGTATATGATGCTTCCGATATTGCAACCTCTGCATATTACACCGGTTGGGGAATGAATTTTCAAACAGGATATTTATTTAAAAATAACTGGGAAGTAGCGGCACGATACGCATTTACTAATCCAGATGATTTATTGAATAGAACAGGTCAATCGGTTACTTATTACCATCAGCAAGCAGATCATACTATTGGAATTACCAAGTATATTGTAGGGCATAAATTAAAGGTACAAACCGACTTTACCTACAGAAGCATTCAAGGAAAGGATGATTTAGTCATTGCTAGATTGCAAATGGAAGTTCATTTCTAAAGAGATTATATAAACCAAACAGAAAGCCATTCGTTTTATTACGGATGGCTTTTTTATTTTCAAAGTGGTAGTTTTTTGAATTCCATTATTGCAAAATTGCAGACAAATGGAATAATAATTTAAGTCATTGACTACCTGTTGTCTTAGCGTTAATATACCTTTGAGTAATGAAAATTACTTTGGAAGAAATAATCACAAAAAAGGTATTGATAAGAGCCGTGAAAACGAGTTTGATTGTGGGCACGATTCTTAATTTAATTAACCAAGGGGATGTTATTTTAGCCCTAGATTATGAACAGATTAACCTTGGTAAAATGGCATTAACCTATAGTGTGCCATTTTTTGTTTCTGGATTTTCAATTGCGCGTACTAATAGCTTAAGCCAAAAATAATTACTTTTATCTGACTGGATTAATTCCAATTCCAATTGTTCCACACGTTTTAATAGTAGAATCGGTTTTTAACGCTAACCAAATCCTCATCCATACCAATTTTCACGGTATTACGTGCTTTGGCAATCTATGTTTCGATTATACCTTAGAGTGCTATTAAAAGGTGAGTAAATGGGATGAGGGTCTTTAAAATGAGAAAATAAAAGCACAAAAAAATCCCCAACTAGCTTTTGCTAATTGGGGACTTCAATTTGTTTTTAGGAAGCTTACATTTTCTCGTTTCCAGCAAGACCTTCACTCACGTTTTCAGCATAATCAGCTAAACGTTCACAACTATTAAATAGTTCTGCGTAAAGAATTCCTCCACGAACATTGTATTCTCCTTCTTCGATTTTAGTCAAATAGTTTTTACGTAATTTTTTACGCATTTTATCAATTTGGTTTTCTACATCATTTGCTTCGGCAAGATCTTCTGCCGAAATTTCCCAAGTAGATAAATTGCGATTCATGATTTCAAGCGCTTTGTTTACTAGTGTTAGTAACTCATCTAGATTCTCGCGTTGACCTGGCGTAAACCAAACTTTCTTTTTGTTTTTGTTCATGATGGCGCGTCCCATAGAAACAAAAATGTCTGCAATGTTTTCTAAATCGTGGGTTAATCCAAGCATTTTTTGAACTTCGTTAGATGATTGCCTAGATTGCTCTACCTTACTCATTTTGGCCAAAAATTCAGAAATCTCTTCCTCTAATCGGTCAGATACCTCTTCGTATTTGGAGAGTTTTTTGATTAGTTTTTCTCGTTTAACCTCATCTTTTTCCGACATTAATGAATCTAATTGATTCATCATTTTTGTAACATAAGTACCCATTCTTGTAATTTCGTTACGGGCTTCCATAGCCGAAATTTGAGGAGTAATAATGTTTGATTTGATGTATTCTAAACGGAACTCTTCGTCTTCGCCACCTTTTGATTTCACCACCTTGGTAGCCAATTTCACCAATTGAGGTACAAAGTTTATCATAATCAATACGTTGATTAAGTTAAACATTGTGTGAAAAGTAGATAACGCTACAGGAATTGAACCTGGGTCATTATCTAATGCTTCAAGAGAATCAAATCCATTTATCTTGGCAATTCCTTGTAAAAAGAAAGGAAATACAAAAATCATCCATGTTACTCCAAAGACATTAAACAGGGTGTGAATTTTAGCCGATCGCTTAGCATACACGTTAGCTGCTAGCGAAGCTAGCTCCGCAGTAATAGTTGTTCCAATGTTTTCTCCTAATACCATTGCCGCAGCAATTTCAAAGCTAATCCATCCTTGGGCGGTCATAACTAGCGTCAAAGCCATGGTGGCCGATGACGATTGGATGATAACGGTAAGTAAACCCCCAATAAGAATAAATAGAATGTAAGAAAAGTATCCCCAATCGGTAAACTCAGCCACAAACGAAACTAATTCTGGATTATGTTTAATGTCTGGAACAGCATGTTTTAATAAGGTTAGTCCGTAAAACAATAACGCAAATCCAATAATTGTTTCTCCCCAAAAACGCCATTTGCTACGTTTCATAAATAACATTGGAACGCCAATGGCCATAATAGGAATAGCAAGTGCCCCTAACTTTACTTTAAATCCTAAAATAGATAAAAACCAAGCGGTAACAGTGGTACCAATGTTGGCTCCCATCATAATTCCTGCTGATTCGGTAAGCGTTAAAAGTCCTGCGTTAACAAAACTTACTGTCATAACCGTAGTGGCTGATGACGATTGTACAATTCCTGTAATTAAGAATCCGGTTAGCACACCGAAAACTCGATTACGAGTCATGCTACTTAAAATTCGTTGAAACCCATCGCCAGCGGCTTTTTGAATTCCTTCACTCATTAACTTCATTCCGTAAAGGAACAAGGCTAACGACCCTAATAGTTCTAAAAAATCTCCAATTGAATATTCCATTTTCTCCGATATAAATGAGTGGCAAATCTATTTGACCAAAGTGTATAAAGTGTCAACCCAATGTTAAGCTAACGTTAACAAATGCATCAACATGATGGAAACTTGTTGGGTTAAAGGACTCTAAAATAAGGGCATAAAAAAAGCGACTGGCTACAGTCGCTTTTAATTTTTTGTCCGAAATTCGCTATTTATTCATCAAATCTTCAATTTCATCGGCTAAAATTGGAATATTGCGCATTAAATTGAAGTTTTCACCATTTTTAATCACAATATCATCTTCCAATCGAATCCCTAAATTTTCTTCTGGAATATAAATTCCGGGTTCCACAGTAAACACCATGTTTTCTCTAATTGGATCTACCCAAGAGCCTACGTCATGGGTATCTAAGCCAATGTAGTGTGAAGTGCCGTGCATGAAATATTTTTTATAAGCTGGCCAATTCGGATCTTGATTTTTGATATCCGTTTTGTCAATTAATTTTAATTTCAGTAATTCAGCCTCCATTAATTCACCTACTTGACTGTGGTAGGCTGCCAAATCTACCCCTGGACTTAAAATTTTAGTAGCTTCGTTTTTTACATGTAATACGGAATTGTAAACTGCTTTTTGACGATCCGTAAATCTACCTGATACTGGAATACAACGGGTCAAATCGGATGCATAATTAGAATACTCAGCGCCCACATCCATTAATATTACCTCTCCGGCTTTTACTTGCTTATTGTTTTCAATGTAATGCAGCACACATGCACTGTAACCCGAACCAATAATTGGCGTATAGGCAAAGCCATTCGCACGATTTTTAATGAATTCATGGTATAATTCCGCTTCAATTTCGTGTTCCCAAACATTTGGTTTCACAAAATCTAAAACTCTACGCACACCTTTTTCGGTAATATTACAAGCATCTTGCATTAAATCCAGTTCCAATTGCTTTTTAATCGAACGAATATCGTGCATAATAGGAGCACTACGATGATACGTATGAATTGGATAAAGAGGTTTGAAGTTTTTAATAAAACGATCTTCGCGTGTTTCAACTTCCGTATTGGCGCGTAAATGTTCGTTGGTATTTAAGTAAACATTTTCTGCTTCACTCATCAATTTTTTCATGATGGTGTCAAACTCTTGCAACCAATAAACTGTTTTTATTCCTGATACGGCATGGGCTTGTTCTTTATCTAGTTTTTCACCATACCAAATAGCAATTTTTGGACTGGTTTCAGTAAGAAATAAAATTTCTCTATTGGCTTGGTCTTTTGCATCTGGAAACAAAACCAAAATACTTTCTTCCTGATCCACTCCCGATAAGTAAAAAATATCGCGATGTTGTTTAAATGGCATGGTGCTGTCTGCACTAATTGGATAAATATCGTTTGAATTGAAAATAGCCAGTGAATTTGGTTTCAATTGCTTGGTATAATCTTTACGGTTGGCTACAAAAAGAGCCGAATCTATCTGTGGATATTTCATTTATCTATAGTTTTAAAAACGAGGTTCAAATTTAGTTGGAAAATTACATTTTTGGGGTATAAAGTGCGAATAATAAGTTTATAGAAATAGTCTAAATTTGATCTATGAACGAAACTGAACTTTTGACCGTAGTAACCGAGTACTTTAAGAAATCCATTTTTGAAAATCATAAGAAAAATGTTTTAAAGGAGCATACCAAATTGAAGTCTTATAAAATCAATCCAATTTTAGTTAAATACTTATCTAAAGTACTGGTAGATGATTTCACACCTATTGGAATTGCGAAGGCTTTGTTTTATCCTCGGGTATTGGGGACCTCCATTAACACCTCATTTGGAACCAGAATTCAAAACATGTTTGTAGAACTAGGGTTAGCCCAAGGTTCGTTGATAAAAGGAATGGATATCGAATTTATTGATAAATTAGATGGACGTAAAAAATGGTGTCAGTTGAAATCAGGACCCAATACAATCAATTCCGAAGATGTTAATCCATTACTTAAAAAATTTTCAACGGTTATTCATTTAGCTCGGACTAATGCGATTCAATTAAATAATAGTGATCTAATTCTTGGTGTATTATATGGCGAGGAAGAACAATTGAGTCAACACTATAAAAAGATAGATGAATTTCATCCCGTAATTATTGGTGAAAGTTTATGGTGTCGAATAACTGGATTTCCTAGATTTTACGGAAAGTTGGTAACTCAATTGGATGAAATGATAATTAATCTAGAAACAGATGATTTTTTTAGAGAAGGTTATACCACCTTAGCCAAAGAAATTGAAGGTTCTGATTTATTTGATTTTTCGTAATACGCATTTAAAAATTTCACAATGGAATAGCCCACCTCTTTTGCGAGATTAACTGGAACAGCATTTCCTATTTGCTTATATTGGGAAGAAACGGGCCCTGCAAAATCCCATTTATCCGGAAATGTTTGAATACGTGCGTATTCTCGAACCGTAAAAGGTCGAGTTTCCTCAGGATGGCATCTTTCTGTTTGTTTTTGAGCTGGACTACATGTTAGGGTTAAACAAGGTTCATCCCACCCAATTCTTCGAGCCATGCCGGTTTTCCCTCCGCCTAAGTAGAAGCTTTTTTGCATGTATTCTTTTTGAATATCAAGCGGTAAATCTCTCCAATATCCTTTGGGAGGAATTAAATCTAAAACTTTCTTTTTATGTTCTGGATATATTGTACCACCTGATTTTGGAACGTCTGTATCAAATAAGGAACCTTTTTTTAAGGCGTCTTTAAGGGTATATATTGTTCCGTTAGGTAAGGGGTAAGTGTATTCAATATCGATATCCTTCCTGATCCCAACTAAAATTAATCGTTCTCTTTTTTGAGGAACATTGTAGTTAATAGCTTTTAAAACTCTGGTTGGGGTTACTACATTATATCCTATTTCATCCAAAATAGAAATCATTCCTTCTAAAGTTTTGCCTTTTTCATGACTAAGCAAACCCTTTACATTTTCACCGATGCAAATGGCTGGTTGTGTTTCTTTTACGGCACGGGCAAATTCATAAAATAAGGTTCCTCGGGCGTCATTTAAACCCAATTTTTTTCCTGCATAGCTAAATGCTTGGCAAGGAAATCCTCCGGTTACAACATCCACCTTTCCCTTATATTGGGAAAAGCTAAACTGTTTGATATCCCCTTCAAGTACATTCCAATTAGGTCTGTTTTGTCGTAATGTATTACATGCCCACTTGTCAATTTCATTTAGAGCTACACATTTAATACCTGATTTTTCTAGGCCAATTGCTAATCCTCCTGCTCCTGCAAAAAGTTCTAAGACGGTATAATCATGTTCGTTTTTTACGATATTCCCTCCAGTGTCATTTCTATTTATAAATTCATTAAACTCAGGAAAAAGTTCTAATTGCTCTTTTTTATACACCCGATAATTACTCATAGGTTCACGCATAACGGGTAATTTCCCATCTCTATCCCACCTTCGTAAGGTTTCTGTGTTTTTCCCTAAAATTTCCGCAACTTCAGATATTAAATAGTAATTTTTCATAACCTCCTTATACAACATTATACATGGTTACAAATGTATTCGGATTTTTCAATCGGCACTAAAGGTATTGGTAATTTCTTATCTTGGGATTGTAAAAATATTTAGCAAATTTTAAGCTACTATATTTAGCATTTTATCATAGTAAATCCCAACAATTAAGTGATTATTAACTATAGGCTATAAACGCTATATTCGTGGCTTATGACAGCAAGATTGAAAAGTGTCATTTTGTTTTTCTTCTTTGTAGGGGTTTCAAAACTAGACTTTGGACAACATATTTCTGGCTATGTGCGGGATGCGGTGGATAAATCACCTATTCCATTTGTGACTGTTTTGATTGAAGAAACCACCCATGGGGTGATTACGGATATTGATGGGTTTTTCATCTTAAATCCAGGAAGTTTTCCTGCCCAAATAAGAATTCACGTATTGGGATATCAAGACACTGTTTTGACTATTTCATCTCCTCAGAAAGTAGAAGTTTTACTTAAAGAAAGTGTAACGGAGTTGAAAGCCGCAGTAATTGTGGCTGGTGAAAATCCAGCTATACCTATTATTGAAAAAGCGATTGCTAATAGAATTAGAAATAACCCTCAAAAAAACGTTAATTTTTCGTATAAAACCTATAGTAAAATGGTGTTTGGACCTGAGGCAAGTTTGGAAGATGATGACTTCGTTTTAACCGATTCTTCAAGCGCGGTAGATTCATCTCGTTTTCATTTTCAACAAGCCATGCAAAGGCACTACTTTTTTATTACCGAATCGGTAACCGAACGCAAATTTATGCTGCCAAATCATAGTTTTGAAAATGTGGTTGCCAATCGATTTTCGGGGTTAAAAAATCCAGCCTTTACCATGATTGCTACTGAATTTCAGCCTTTTTCATATTATTCCGATTATGTGGACATTTTAGGGTTAAAGTACTTGAGTCCTTTGGCTAATAACAGCCCGAAGGATTATGTTTTTGAATTAAAGGATTCACTAATTGGAGTAAACGATACGGTGTATGTTATTTATTTTCAACCGAAAAAAGGAAAATCATTTAATGGATTGAAGGGTAGGATGGCTATTAGTTCGAATGGATATGCAATAAAAAACATCAAAATAGAACAAGCTAATCCTACCAGTAATATGCAGGTAGATTTGGAGCAAATGAGCGAATTCATTGATGGAAAGCAATGGTTTCCGGTACAGTTCAATACACATATTATTTTTAAAATAGACGATTCTTCCAATTCGGAGGAGATGATGTTGGAGATTATCAATGCGAAAGGAAAAACCTATGTAAAAGACATAAAGGTAGGAGAAGTATTTACTAAAAAAGACTTTCCTAATGTGAATTTAGAATTGTCAAAGGAGGCTAATGAGCAAACTGCTGAGTATTGGGAAGCCCAACGAAAGAAACCTTTAACTACCAAAGAGGAAAGCACTTACGAGGTAATAGATAGTTTGGGAAAAGAACTGAATTTCGATAAAAAAATGCGACTAATTGAGGCAATGGCTACCGGTATGTTTCCGATAGGACCTATATCTATTGAGACTAATAGAATTATGGATTACAATGAGTTTGAAGGATTGCGTCTTGGACTTGGGGTAAGAACGAACGATAAAATATCCAAATTTGCCTCGGTTGGAGCCTATGCCGCTTATGGGTTTAATGACGTGCATTGGAAATATGGGGGTGATTTAAAATTTGACATTTACCCTAAAAATGATATTACCATGGGGGTGACTTACCAAAATGATGTAGTGGCATCGGGTGGGGTGGAATTTTTTAAACCCAATGCTTTTGAATTACGATCATATAGTGGTTTGTACATTACTAAAATGGACCGTGTAGACGGTTTTCAAGGTTATTTTACTTTTAGGAGTTTACATGATTTTCAAAACAAATTGTTTTTTAATTCGTATTCACAATCGCATAATTATCCTTTTGTTTATGCACCGGGTGGAGATACCGTATTGACGAATTCGAATGCGTTTCAACGAGCTGAAATTGGGTGGACCATGCGCTTTGGGTTCCGTGAAAAATACATACGTACATTCGGAAAAAATGTTTCTTTAGGGACTAAATATCCATACTTATGGGTGCGATTAGCCCACGGAAATAAGGCATTTGGAGGTTCATTTGATTACACTAAACTGGATGCCAGAATTTCGAAATCATTTTTGATTAAGGGTTTCGGTAAATTTGGTTTCCAATTAGATGGCGGAACCATTGTAGGAAATGTACCTTCTACCTTGCTGCACTACGCCAGAGGAATGCGGGTTTCAGGTTTCAATCTGTATATTGAAAACGCCTTTAATACCATGGCTCCCAACGAGTTTGTTTCCCAAAACTATCTCTCAGCGCATATCCATCATAGTTTTGGGCCGTTGTATAAAAACCCTTATTCGGCACTTGAAATTTCGGTGGTATCTAGCGCAGGTTGGGGAAATATTGAAAATTCGGATGCCTATCTAGGAAATGAGGCGAAAACCATGGAGAAGGGCTTTTATGAATCTGGATTGCTGCTAGATAACGTGCTTATTAGTAATACCTATGGTATGGGGGTTGGAGTGTTTTACCGCTATGGACCCTATGCGCTACCTCAAGTAAAAGATAATTTCGGTTTCAGTGTAACGGCTTTAATCGCTATTCAGTAAAAAAATAGGGGAGGAAGAAGAATGCATTTTCCTTCTTCCAATCAATTATCCCTTAAAATTTTCTTATTTCGTAGTTTTAAATCCCACCTTTTCTCGTACCCTATTTAGTACTTGTGCAGCAATTTTTTTGGCTTTTTCAGCTCCTTTTAAAAGTTCCTCTTCAATTAAATCTGTATTTTCCATGTAGTGATCAAACCGTTCACGCGGTTCGGCAAATACTTCCAAAATGGTGTTTAATAATTCTTTTTTGGCATGTCCGTAGCCATAATTTCCGGCTAGGTAATTGGCACGCATTTCAGCCGTTTTTTCTTCCGAAGCAATCAATTTGTACAATTGAAATGGAAGACTCGTGTCGGGATCTTTGGGTGCTTCCAAAGGAGTGTCATCCGTTTTGATTCCCATAACTTGCTTTTTTAGCACATTTTTGGGCGCAAAAACATCAATAAAATTCCCGTAGCTTTTACTCATTTTTTGACCGTCAGTTCCCGGTACAAGCATCACGTTTTCATCCGATTTGGATTTAGGAATAACGAAAGTTTCGCCATACAAATGATTGAATGTATTGGCCAAATCACGTGTAATTTCCAAATGTTGTTTTTGGTCTTTTCCAACCGGAACAACCTCAGAATCATATAATAAAATGTCGCAAGCCATTAACACAGGATAGTCAAAAAGCCCTGCATTCACATCGCTAAGCCGGTCTGATTTATCTTTAAAAGAATGGGCATTGGCCAACATTGGAAACGGTGCCACACAGTTTAAATACCACGTTAACTCGGTTACGCATGGAATATCACTTTGACGGTAAAAAATAGTTTTATCGGTATCCAATCCCATCGCTAACCATGCAGCAGCAGTACTATACGTATTGTGTCTAAGTACAGCAGCGTCCTTGATTGCAGTGAGCGAATGCATATCGGCAATGAATAGCAAGGATTCATTAGAAGGGTCTTTTGCTAATTTAATAGCAGGTTGAATTGCTCCTAAAATGTTTCCTAAATGAGGTATTCCTGTGGCTTGAACACCTGTTAAAATTCGTGACATGATATTGGTATTTATTTGATGGCGAAAGTAATGTTAATTTCACAAAATTATTTGCCTTGAATACGGAATTGTTTTGGCCGGAAATACGATTTATAACCCTTGTATCAATGCGGTCCAAATGCTTAATTTTCCACCCGAAAAGCGCGTCCATATAGGGCGAATCACCCCATTATGTGCGGAAATATTGATGTAATCTCCAAAAAACACACTGGAAATTGGGGTGAAACCACTTTCGCTAATTTTATGATTTTGAAAAGTGGCGCCTCCATCTTTAGAAACCGCTAAGTACACATCTGTTTGATTATTGGTGTAATTTCTACGGTCGTAATATACGGTGTAAATGAACCCTGTGGTTTGATCAATTGTCATCCAAGGTAAAAATTGGTGGGTTTGGGTATGGTCGTCATTTATTCGAAAAGGAGATGACCAAGTTTTTCCTTCGTCTATAGATTTCGACATAAATATATCGGTGTTTAATTCTCCATTTCGTTGGTCGGACCAACACACATATATCGTTCCCCGATGTGGTCCTGGCGACATATCCGATACCGTTATTGGCATTCCATTGGTTCGATCCAATCCATCAATAAGTTGATTCCACCCGCCCACTTGATCGGCTATCACCGTTTCTTTTGCAATGGGCTGTCCTTGGGTGTAGCTGTTGAAATAAATTTTCTCATCATTAGCCCAAGAAACGTGCATTTGACCGTTAATACCAATAGCTGGCACCGCACCTTCCGTGGTTTGATCATCGTCCAAACAATTTCCTGGAATGGAGCTCATCACCACTGGCTCCGACCAGTTTTTACCATCATTGTCGGAGTAGGAAGCTAGAATTACACTTTTATCTGTAGAATCTGAACTTCCATATTTATCAAATTGGGTCCAAGTGGTGTATGTTCTTTGGCGTTCTAAATCATACACCGCCCATTCCTTGTCTTGGTCTTTAGGAGGGTTTAAACCCATAAACTTACCGCGTTTAAATCGTTTTCCACCGTTTTTAGAAGTCTGACAAACAATTCGGTCTAGGAATGATGGATGTTGGTATGCAATTCCTTTAGGAATAGCTAAATGAAAATACATAAACTTACCCGTGGTGGTGGAAATAATGCAAGGATCACCCCAAACCCCATATTTGGATTTCATCTTTGATTTTATCCACGTTTTTCCACCATCTTTACTGCGATAGGTTGTATTAATATTCGCTCCGGCTACTATCTCATTACTGTCCGTTAGCGATACTGCAATAGAAGGTTCTTCTGGTCCGTTTGCAGCATTGCCTTCGTCAATCATTACGTTGGTAAATGATTGGTTAAACCCTACAAATGGGATGCAGCAAAATACTAAAAGTAGTAATTTTCTCATTTCATCATTGCTTTAAATTCACTTAACATAATGGCGGTGGCTCCCCACACTTTGTGACCATACACATCAAAATATGGCGCAGATATTTGGGTAGCAGAATTTCGACCCACAGATACCTTTCCATGTTTGATAATGGCATCGTCAAATAATAAGGATACTGGTAGTTCAATGATATCCTTTACTTCAAAATCATCTTTTTTGTACACTGGTGTTGTTTTTAATATTCCCACAAAAGGAGAAACTAAAAATTTGCTTGGAGGAATGTAAACGGGAGAAATTTCACCTAATACATCTACCAGTTCTGAGCGAACGCCTACTTCTTCTTCTAATTCTCGAAGTGCAGTTTCCTTCATATTGGCATCGGTGCTATCTTTAGACCCACCCGGAAACGCAATTTGGCCAGAGTGCACACCGTCATAAACAGGACGTTCAATAAGGGTTATGTGTGCCTTGTCATCCTTACGATACACTAAAATCATCACTGCTCCAAGTCTAGGGTTCGGATTGGATTGCAAAATTTTATTGCGGTCGCCAATTTTAAATGGCGCCATAAGCTGCTGGGCATCTGGTTTTTTGTTAACCAATCTAGTTTTTAACTGCTTTACAAACGAATCAAAATCCATGCGTTTTGTATATTAAATGCGTGTAGTGAATAGTTACCAAATATATAATTTCATGGAAAGAACAAATCATTAAATTTGCGAATAACAGTTTTTATGTGTTTCAAAATCTAATTAATGCAAATCCAGTCGCGTATCATTCAAAAAAAAGCTATTCGAGTAGCTTGGTTCATTTTGTTTGCGAGTTTGACGATTCTCGGTTTTTCTTTATACATCGTATGGCAAAATCAACAAAGGTCAGTAGCGAATTATCAATTGATAGAATTGGTAGAAAAGGGAAGGGATCAAGTTAATTTACTGACGCATCAATTATCGTCAACGTTAAATAAGAAAACCAATAATTCGGTCCTGGAGAAAGAGGAGATGGAAACGTCATTTAAGGCTCTAGGAGAAATGGTGGCGAGGATAGTAACCAAGGAAATCTCTGGACTTACTTTGATTGAAAAAACTGAAAAGGATAATGAGTCCCGTCAGTTGGAAAAAGCACATGCCCAATTAAAGGGGATTTTTTCGCTAATTGTAAAGCACGACAAAGGGGTAAAGGAAAATAAGGACCTAATTAATGAACGATTAATTAGTGTTAATACAATCTACTTGGAGGCGTTACAAAATATGGAAACGTTGTTTTTTGTTGAAACAAATTCTTCAGAATCGTTTATGTTTCATTCCCAATTGGTAATAACGCTTTTGTATATAATCTTAGCTATTATTAGTTTTTATTTTATCATTCTTCCTTTACGAAGGGTGTTTGACAATATGGAAAATGAGTTTTTAGCGATGCAAAATTCTGCCATGGAATCCACCAACAAAGTGATGATTGCAGAAAAAAGCCAAAAAGAAAGTGATTTATTATTGAAAACTAAATCAGCACAGGTACTAAAATTGCAGGATACCTTGCAGACGGCTATTGAACAATCTTTACAAACCAAAAGAGATAAAAACATGGTGTATCATAATGCCGCAATGGACATTGATGGATACCTCAAGGTGGTTAACAGGCAACGTGAAATTTTGGAGAACCATACCTCAATTAGCGGGGAAGAAAGCTGGAAGATTCTTTCCAACACCATTTCTCAGCTCAATTCGTTGGTCGGTGATTATTTTAACCGCTCGAAGTTGGGGGAATCTACCCAAGTTGTTAAGGAAGTGTATTTATCTCCTTTAATGAGTGAAATACTGTTATCGTTACCAGCTCAGAGTAAAGTTAGCTTCGAACAGGCAGGGGATATGCCAAGTGTAAAAACAAATGCTGAGTTGCTAAAACGTGTATTAACCCCATTTTTTGAGTTAATTTCAACTTTAGATTTCAAGGGGAAAGTAAGAGTTATGGTTAATGAAAGCGAGTCTAAATGTGAAATTCGATTTATGGAAATTCCAGCAGGCTTTCAAAAATCGTTGGAGGAAGTAGAGGTAAAACAATTGGCTAGATTGAGTTTTAATGAATTTAAAATTCACATGGCTCAAAAAATAATTGAAGAACGAGGAGGAAATTCCTGGTTTCAATTGGATGCCAAAAAAACAGGTGTGTTTTATATAAATTGGGTGTTATAAGTAGTAAATGTTGATTATCAGTTGAATTTTTAGTTAAACACTTTAAATCTTGGCTGAATGAGGTTTGAAAGTAGGCAGCGTAGCTTTGTGTTATCACTACATTTAAACTTACTACTATGAAAACATTATCATCAATTCACACTAAAAGTACCACCGAGGATTTTAGAGGATTAAAATTTATTCTGAAAATAACCGTGTTAGTTTCAGCCGTATTAATGCTATTGAATGTGTTTCACATTCCAACGTTTTAATAAAGGATAGCGCAAGAATTAAAGTATATATAACGCAAAAAAAAGCCGATGATAACATTGTTATCATCGGCTTTTTTATGGTCCTTAATTTGAACTTACCTAATCAAGTTCACCGTTCCGGTATACGTGTGCCCTTCCGATTTATCGGTGGCATCATTGGCAACTATTTTCCAAACATATACTCCATTTTGTGCCATAACAGCGGTGCCTTGAACTCTACCATCCCATGGTTGGTTTAGACTGGTAGACTGAAATACTAATCCACCCCAACGGTCGTAAATCAATAGCGAGTATTGTGTAGGATCTACTCCAATGCCTCTTGGTGCAAATACGTCATTGTTATGATCTCCGTTTGGAGTAAATGAATTGGGAACATACATATTGTATTCACCGCCAATCCGTAAAACTTCGGTGGCTTCATCGGTACAAAATTTCACCGTGGTTACTTTCAAAGTAATCGGGAATGTTCCTGAATCCGCTGGGAAACTGTATAATGGATTTTGTTTGGTTGAATTTGCAAGACTTGCAAAATCCCATTCCCAAGTTTGAATGTCTCCAATAGATTTATCCGTAAACTGAATTTTGGTATTAAATACCGTAGTTTGGTTTGGATCTAATGAAAATTTAGCCGTTGGTTTTGGATATACCGTAATAAATTTGGATTTGATAAGCTCGTTTTCACATCCAAATGGAGTTACAATTCGAAGCTTCACATCATATACTCCTGCAAGTAAATCGGTAATGTCCGCTTTGTAACCGTGAGCGGTTATGTCGGTTCCAATAGTCCACTCAGCAAATTGTACCGGACTGGAAGTATTGATTAAACTCACATCAAATGGTTCACAACCAATGGTGGTATCAGGTGCGTAGAAACCCATGGTTGGCAATGGTTGTACAGTAATCCGAACAGTATCTGTAGCCGCTGGTGTTTCACAGTTATCGGTTACTTTCACGGTGTAGGTGGTACTTGTAGATGGACTAGCAGTTGGGTCCGCTACAAAACCGCCTGATAATCCTGTTACTGGCGTCCATTGGTAGTTAATGTTTCTACCATTTCCACCCGTTGCTATAGCATTCAATTTAGTGGATTGACCCGGACATATATCTTGGTCAATTCCAGCATCTACTGATAGTGAATCATATAATTTTAACGTAATCAATACAGGTGATGAGGTACAGCCCGCGGTATCTACTGCATATACAGAGTAAACTGTAGTGGCAGATGGACAAGCCGTTTGCGCATTACTAGAATCAAAACCACTACTCCAAATGTATGAATATGGAGCACCTTTTCCACCGGTAGCCGTGGCAATTAGTGGAGTACAACCTGACACACATACTGTTTTGGAAAGGATGTTTGTGGTAACAACTAATTCTGTAGGCGTATTGATAACTGCAGTAGTTGTTGCGGAACAACGGTAACCTGAATCGGCCACCATTATGGCATACGTTCCTGCAGGTAATCCTGAAAATAGCGGGGAATTGCTATATGAAACGCCTCCATTGATACTGTATTTATAAGGACCAACTCCACCCACTGCGTTTATGGTAATGGTACCGTCTACTGAACCGAAGCATGACACATCTGTTGTGGTGGCGGTAGTAACCAGTAAATCGGGTTGGGTAATTACAAACGTGGTAATTTCTTGACATAAATTGGAGTCAACCACCGTTAATTGGTAATCGGTACCGGCACATAATCCTGAAATAGCAGGATTGTTTGTCCCAATTGGATTTACCCCTTTAACCCAACTATAAGTATATGGTGGAGTTCCTCCCGAAACGATGGTTGAAGCGCTACCGCCACATGCATTGTTACAGGTATCGTTAACTGGTGTGTTCAAAAATGTAAGTGCTACTGGTTCGGTAATCACTTGCGTAAACGGAGGTGTTAAACATCCTAATGAATCCTTAATGAAAACGTTATAGGTATTGGCATGAAGTGTATTAAACATATTGGATGAGGTAAACACATTTGCACTATCTATGCTGTATGTATAATTACCTGTTCCGCCATGTCCCGAAATTTGAATGGTACCGGAGGAATCTCCATTACAATGCAGATTCGTATAAATTACCGTGTCTAAAAACAACTCATTCTTACCTAATAAGGTGACTGTTTCAGGAAAGGAAACACATAAGTTACTATCCCGTGCAAAAACCGTGTATGTGCCTGCACCAAGATTGGTCACTGGGTTGAATGCGGTCCATGTAAGTCCACTATCCACACTAAAAGTATGCGGAGGTGTTCCTCCATGAATGAAGAATTCAATTTCGCCATCAGTAGAATAAAAACATAGCGGATCTAACGTATGTAAACTATCAATTTTAGCAGTGTTTCTGTTTTGCAACGTATCCGTACGCAATGGAGATAAACAGCCGTTGCTATCCATTACTTGAGAGGAATACACTCCCATTGGCAAATTGGTAAACAAACTGTCGGTTAGGAAAACATTCCCGCTATCTAAACTATAGGTAAGTGGTGCCGAACCGCCACTGTCTTGAACAAGTATGGCACCATTGCTAAATCCACAATCAGGTTCTGAAAACGTAAGGCGAGGTGGCCCCATTTCATTTACAAACACGGTGACACTATCACTTGCGGTACAGCCACAGAAGTTGGTGTATTCCGCATAAAACGTGGTAGTTTGGGTAACGGAGACGGTAGGAGTAATTCCAGTAACAGAAACGAGACCAATTCCACTTTTCGTGTACCAATACACTACGGGTGCTCCATTAGTACAATTATCCCTATTTGTGGGACTCAATTGAATAGTGTCTCCACTACAAATAATGGTATCCGGTCCTGCTTGGAAGTCCATCACCGTCATTAAGTAGGATGCTGTGTCTGCACATACCCCAAATGTATCCGTGTATATAACAGTATAAGTGGTGGTGGTATCCGGAAATACGATGGGATCCATGATAGTGGTATCGGTAATATTTATCCCCGGTGACCATTTGTAATTATAGGCAGTTGGGTCTAACCCAAAACAAAATCTAAATCGGGTATCTGGTCTTCTAAAAGGAGAAGGACTAACACCACCTAGGAGGCTAGGACATAATGATGCTGTGTCTGCTTTGGCGTAAGCATAGCAAATAAATGGGTTAGTATTAATTTCTCTGGTCCGAACGATAGAATTGGATGTATTCGCAAACCCACGGTTATCATTACAAATCTCAACCAATAGATGAGAAACACCATCCCAAACATAAGGAGTAGTAAATTTCAACATATTCCAACCCGCATGAATATTTACTACACTTGGAATCATTACCTCTTCGGTGAGCGGCATGAAACCGGTTAAAGGTAAAGATGCATTGGTGAAACAACCCATTTTTATGGCGTAGTTTCTATAGGTGGTGGTGCCACTTACCTGAACTACAAAAAAACCAATTTCCGTAATTAAACCAGCAGAAAGACCCAGTGCTTGTAGCTCATTTGCATGGTAAAGGAGTTGTTGTTTAGTGGAAGCTTTAGTATTGGAAAATGGTGCGGGTGTATCCGTATTGTTTAATGTCACCAATGGTCCCGCTAATAGAATATCCTTGGTAAACCCTGTATTATTGCAATTGTTGGTACTTAATACACAGGTATTTTGAAAATCTTCTCCTAAATTCAAAACTAATTGGGAGGAGTCTCCTAAAGTACAAATGGAAGGTAAGGAAGGAACGATGGTAGGAATGGGCACCGGGGGCAATTTAATAATAGAAGCCGTATCCGATTTTATACATCCTGAGTCGGAAGTCATGGTCACCACGTAATTGGTATAAACCGGGGAACTACTTACCGGAGGAAGTGTCATTGGTGTTCCACTGGTATAATCAGAAAGTAATTTCACCTGATTCCAACGATAGGTAAACGAACCTGGAATATTTCCAGTAGCAAATAATGCGAATGAATCCGGATGGCAAATAATTGTATCAGGTCCTGCGGTGGCAATAAAATTACTGGCAGCACGCACAGTAACCGTATCAGTGTTATAACAAGAGGAAGATAAATTAGAGGTGACCAAATAAGTGGTTGTGGTTTGCGGTGAAACGATGGGCGAGGCACAATTTTTACAGGTCGCGTTATATCCAGCTGAAGTGGCCACCGTGTCTAAAGGTGATCCGCTAAGGACTGACCAAACAAAAGTATCTCCTCCAGTTGCAAATAATTGCCGCCATTCCACACCCTGACAGACGGCCTGATCAGGCCCCGCATAAGTAGATTGTATGACCTTTATTTTATACGAATTACTAGCAAAACCATAGAGAGGACAAGCATCATCATACGCGGTTACTGAAAACACATTGATAGGAGGAGTGCCCGGAGCTGTAGTCCAATCGATATGAATAGTGGCTGGATTACCAGGTGTGACAGTGGTAATGGCTCCCGGTAAAACGGTGGTTACATTGGTAAATAATGAAACGGTATCTAGCGTATCGATATCTGGAAAATAGACATCAAATTCGAATCGATCACCTACACAAACTTCTACGGTTAAAGAATCAACCAATGCACCTGCTCCTGTAAAATTTGAAATTCCATTGGCGGTGGGTGAATGGTTAGTACATGCAATTACCACAAACTGAATATCTCGAGTCACACAACCTTTTAAAACCCCTGTACCATATTCGTATTCACAAACCCGAACAGAAACTACAAAGTTTCCTAAAATGGTAGGAGTAAAAGTTAATTGTCCGGTAGTACTATTTAAAACTGCACCAGGGATGGGTTGAGAGGCAGTATAACCAGTGTTAAAATTGATGGGGGCATTTGGACCCGTTAAAAAAGGCGTTACGAGGGTATATACTAAACTATCCCCATCGGTTTCTACTACTCCGAAATTATAGGGAACAATGGTGTTTTGACATACATACGGAATAGGTTGCGCGTTAAAAGTAGGGGAGTTGTTACACGAATCGGTTTCGGAGTAAATGGTGGCTGGAACCCAAAATGAGCCAGGAACAGCATTTACAATGGCCGCATTCCTCGCGTTGGAGGTCCAAGAAATATTCCAGTAATCACACGGTGGAGCCAAAATAACGGTATCGCGATAAGTAAATTGTTCCATTCCTGGAAGCGGTCCACCATAACATTTAGATTGATATTTACTCGCGTTACATAACTGGGAAACGTCTATCCCAGTATCACCGGGGTTAACTAAATCGAAACTAAGTATAATGGTATCTCCACACGTACTTACCATTCTAACTGGAGCCGTGTTTCCAAGGTTAATACCTTGGCAATCTCTAAAAATATTTAGGGTAATTTCAAAAGTGTTAGGCCCTAAGCATCGGTAACTAAAATCTGCACCGGCAAGGTGAGAAGCATTTGCTTCGTTTGAAATGAGACTAATAACTCCAATTAATAGTACTAAAACGAGATTGTAAATTTTTTTCATAATTACCTAAATAAGCAATGGATATTAAACACAAAGTCAGGACAACCAAACGGATGTCCTGACTTCAATATAGTAACGCGACCTATTAGGATAGGTTGCTTTTGAATGGAATTAATTTCCGGAACCTGTTAAGGTAACCGTACCTTGTTTTTTATAAGGGGTGTGGTTACTATCATTTTTAGTACCAGTAACTACGTAAAAGTAAACACCATCTGGTTGTTTCTCTCCGTTCCATCCTTGAGTTGGATCTTCCCAAGAATAAACTTGTTTTCCCCAACGGTTAAAGATTTCAACTTTGTAATCGTTTAATCCAAATACAGGTAGATAGAATATATCATTTATTCCATCACCATTTGGTGTAAAGACATTAAACAATGCTTCGGTAGCGATACTGTAAATTTCAGCATTAGCGGAATCAAAACATCCAAATTCATTTGTCACCAATAAACGCGCAATAAATACAGGTTGAATTTCAGACCCATCTACGTCAATGTTGGCTGTAGCGTAATTGAAATTCACGTTGGCGTTATTGCTAGTATTGATTGTGTTTGACCCAGCATTCACATCTTCCCTATGGAAATGCCAAACGATGGTATCCGTTGCTGTAGTATTCAAAGCGCTAAAGCTAACTAAGAATGGTGTATAAGCATATATTGGAGCTTGAGTATGTGGTACACCCACTTGATCAGTTTCCGTGGTATCGGTATACGCCATTTGGAATTCTGCTACTGGACTCGGTTTAATTGGTAATTTGTATTTAGTTGGAGTAGACACACAAATACCATTGTTTTGTGTTACCCAAATATACTTATCACCTTGTGCAGGATTTGGAGCTGGTCCCCAAGACATATCATTTCCTGAACCAATTAGATCAGTTAATCTACTGTTACGGTACCAGAACAAACTATCTGGAGTATCTACGGTAGCAGAAAGACTAATGTCGTCTCCTTCACAATAAGTAGTTTCATCCACTACTGGTGCGTCTGGAGTCAAGTTAACAGTAATCGTATCGTAAGAAACGCCTACACAACCGTAGGTATTTACAAAGGTCATTTCAATCGCCCATTGTCCTTTACCTTTTTGACGTGCATCAAACTGTCCAAACTGTCCGAATTGATTAATTGTTAACGTATCCGTTGCTGTTAATGGTGCAATTGGTGTCTGGGTATAAGTTACCCCTGTTCCAAATAACCATGGGTTAATTGGAATAACAGCTGCATCTTCATCCGAACAATAAGTCAAATCAGTAGCAGCAGAAGCATAACTAATGGCTTGTACACGTACAATCATTGTTTGGCTTGTACCACATGTTCCATCTAACCCAGCCACAGAAAGTGCAACAACGTAATCACCAGGAGCTAATGCACTAGCATCAAATACACCTGCTGAATCAATGTTACCATCACTATCTGACCATTCAAATACAACAGGTCCGGATCCCTGATTTGGATCACCAGAAAGCGTGTAATTAGATGTTAAATTTTTAGTATTTCCTTCACATACATTTACAATTGGATTGGTAAATGAGAATGAGTATGGTTCTACTATTTTTACGAATTGTGTATCAATACTCAAACATGGTATGTATAATGTGTGAGTAATAGGATACAATCCGGCTGATTGACCAGCGGGATCAAAAATACCATTAATAGTATCTATAATACCTGCTCCGTGCCATACCCCATTTGGTAAAACAGAAATTAGCGTATCAGGTCCATCGCCTAAACAAAACTCTTTTGGAGCGAATGAGGCATCTGTTAATGGAATCACGGTAACATCGAAAGATGAATCACTTTGACAACCACCCGACATAGACGAAACCGTGTATGTAATGGAGAAGGTTCCTGTTCCAGAGGTATCTGGACTAAAAATACCTGCAACACTATCGATAATTCCTATTCCAGTGAATACACCACCTCCCACATTTGGATTGGCTACGTGTTCACCTCCATTAATACAAATGGTATCTAATAAATTAAAACTTGCATCAAATTGAGAAACTACATCCACAGTATGGGTAACGGTATCCGAACATGTCAAGAAAGTATCTTGTACAATCACGGTATAAGTAGTAACTGTTATTGGAGAAACATTTGGATTTACAATGTTAGGATCACTAATTGTTCCTGTGGTAGGAGAAGCAGTCCATGAATAAACAAAACCTGCTGGATTTGCACCGGTACAAAAATCAAACTTGATATTTGGACGGTTATTGGTAGTATAAGAATATCCACCTCCACTACAAATGTTACTGTTGTTTCCACGAGTGTAACGAACCATTCTATTTGGAGTGGCAGTATATCTTGTATATCCAGTTCCTGCTGGATTTGAATTAGTGTTAGTATAACATATTTCAATTACAATATTGGAAGAACCATCCCAGTCGTAATCGGTAGTAAACTCATGTTTGTTCCATCCCGAATTAATACGATGCGCGTATCCAGGTCTAACTGTAGTTAACCCTGTTTCCCAACCTGATTGCAGATCCGTTGCGGTAGTACATCCAATTTTTACTTCAAAATTGTTAAAAATTCTGGTTTGGCCAATAGTTGCTACATCAAAGTAAATAGCTCCAATTTTTCCAGAAGGCATTCCCATAGCATGCAATTCAGCAGCCGTATATAAAATTTGATGTCTTACACCGCTACTTGAATTATTGTAAGGCGCAGGGAATGAATAGTTGGTGTTAGTTAAATTCCCAGTACCAATAATACCTGATAAGTTGTTACCTACACATGGTGAGGTAGACGGACCACAATAAGCGGTTGGAATTTGACCCAACACTAATTCTAACTGTGTACTATCACCTAAACAGATTACGGTATCTCCATACACTTTTGCTCCGGGTGGAAATTGAGGAGATAAATCTACAAACACGTCCCCTTCTTTCACACAACCGCTACTAGATGTTGCGGTTAAACGATAGGTTGTTGGAGCCAATGGATGAGCCGTTGGATTTGCCAAGGTATCAAAATCAACCGTAGCAGAAGGTCTCCAAGAATATGTGTAAGTCATGGAAGGTGAACTTACTGTATTTGGATAAAGAACAATGCTGTCAATTGGACAAATAATGGTGTCATTTGGCATGTTCAATGTGAAGTTTTGGTTGACCGTAACTGTGATCGTATCAATGTGTTTACAAACACCCACAAGGTTGGAAGTTACTGCATAAACGGTAGTTGTTTGAGGCGACACACTTGGATTAGCACAGTTTCTACATGTCATGTTGAAATTTGGAGAAATTGCATTGGTGTCAATAGGTGACCCACTTATCACAGTCCATAAAAAGGAGGTACCACCCACAACATGCAAATCAGCCCATTGAGTTCCTTTACATATATCCACATCAATACCAGCATAAGTGGCGGGGTTTATAATGATATTAAAGGCACCCGAGACCAGACCTACCACAGGACATGCATCATCAATAGCGGTAAGGTTAAATGATTTAAATGGTGGTGAACCAGCAGGAACCAACCAAGAAATATGAAATACAGCTGGATTTCCATTGGTAAGAGTAACGGTAGCGTTACTGTCTAAAGCTCTGTATACATTGTGATATAAACTTAGTGTTTGAAGTGTATCAGGATCCGTAATGGACACATCAAAGCTAAAGCTATCTCCAATACAAATGTCAACGGTATTTGAATCTATTCTACTACCTGTAGTGCTGGAGAAATTGTAAATACCACCGGAATCAAATTTGGGTTGTAAGTTGGTACAGTTTTGAACTACTACCTGAATATCTCTAATACTAGTTGCTTTTACAACACCGGTAGCTCTGTCATACTCTTCAATCCGTATTACAATTACATACACCCCTAATGAAGTAGGTGTAAATGTTAATTGACCGTTAGTTGAATTTAAAACCGCATTGTTTCCTGGGGTAGGTTGTAAGTATGTATAACCTGTTACGTAAGGAACAGTAGCAGTTGCACTAGTTTGTCCTGGAGCCATGTAATACACAATACTATCACCATCTGGCTCAACAACTCCAAAATTGTAGTTTACTACTTGATTTTTACATACGTAAGGAATCGGTGAGGCTGTAAATACCGGAGAGTTGTTACATGAATCTACTTGAGAGAACATGGTTGTATATAAATATGTGCCTAATGATCCTGGGTTAGTTAAATTAGTAACCTGGTTGTTTCTACAACAAGACGACCAAGCCATGGTCCAGCTATTACAAGGAGGGCTTAACACCACGATGCCTTGATACACATGTTCTTCCATACCTGGCCAAGTACCACCATTACAAGTGGAATTTGGAATTTGGGTCGGACATAATTGAGAAATTTCACCCGTTCTAATTTGAGTTAAACTTAGCGAAGCTGAACCACCACAACTACTAGTGAAGTTTACAGTAGCAGTAGTTCCTAAACCAACACCGGCACAATCACGGTACAGGTTTAATGTAATTAAGAAGGAATCGGTACCCACACATTGGTAACTAATGTCTCCACCAGTAATGTGTGTTGCTTTTGCATTTTGGCTAAAACCTAGAATAGCTAACGATAAAATGACTAATGAACGGTAAAATAATTTCATAGAATAATGTTTTTGTTTTGATGTGACGTATTGTTGAAAACAATAGTTGTCCTTACCAATAAAATCTTCAAGGTTGCGAATGTAATGAAAACAACATAATCTCAAAATTATTTAGTACTGTAATGAGTATTAAAATGATAGGTTTTTATAGAAAATTGAAAAATTTTAATAAATAATGAAAAATCAACTCCGTGTGAATGGGAAATTATTGTTCATAACCTATTAGAATTTGGATTGGATGGTTTTAAGATTTTTGGAGCTAGTTAGCACTAGAAATTTACCTTTGGTTAGTACGTTTATTTCAAAGAATTTTAGAAAGTATCATGGAGAATGTGGATTACATAATTGTTGGACAAGGCCTTGCGGGCAGTTCTTTGAGTTACTATTTATTAAAATCGGGGAAAAGCGTCAAGGTTTTTAATACACTGAAGGAAAATTCGGCTACCCGAATAGCTGCGGGTGTGTTTAATCCGGTGACCTATAGAAAACTAAAAATGGCCGAATTTGCGGATATGCTGCTTCCGAGTGTTTTTGAGTTTTATCCGGAACTAGAAAAAAAATTAGGAGTTAAATTTTTTAGTCCGTCCTCGTTTTTGAAAATTATTACCGATGTGGAGGAGCTTAATAACTGGCAAATTCAATCAGAAAATCCGGTAAATAAACCTTTCATGTCGCAAGCTATTTACCCGAAAGATTTTGGTAATACTATTAAAAACCCAAATGGGGCAGGGCAAGTGTTGCAATCTGGGGTGGTAAATTTGCGGGAATTAGTAGATGCTTGGAAAGCATTTCTAATCCAAAATGAGGCGTATGAGTCTAGCCCTTTTGTGTATGAAAACCTTAAGTTGGAAGAAGATTCCGTTACCTATGAAAATGTAAAGGCCCAAAAAATTGTTTTTTGTGAAGGAGTGGGAATTGCAAATAATCCTTGGTTTAATTGGTTGCCCATGCAGCAATTTAAAGGAGAAATTATTGAAATTGAAGCGCCTACCTTGAAATTGGATCGGATGGTGAATAGAGGGGTGTTTTTGTTACCCTTAGAAAACGGAAAATATAAAGTTGGTGCGACTCATGATTGGAAAAACGTGGATGAGCAAATTACCGAGGAAGGTAAAAAGGAATTGACCGACAAACTGGATAACATTATTAATGTGCCCTATAAAGTGGTGCGTCACCTGGCAGGTGTGCGTCCTGCAACACGCGACCGACATCCATATATTGGTGTGCATCCGATACATAAAAATCTTTTTGTAATGAATGGATTAGGATCCAAAGGGGTGATTATGGCGCCTTGGTTGGCGCAAACATTTATTGCAGGAATACCTCAATTGGAATGGCCCAAAGGATTTGATATTACCCGATATTTGCGTTTTTACGAAGAAAAATAGTGAGATGAGAAAGATTGAACATTTAGGAATTGCAGTAAAAGATATAGAAAAAGCGAATGCAACATTTGCGAAACTTTTGGGTAAGTCATCCTATAAGCAAGAAACGGTGGAGAGTGAATCGGTGACCACATCATTTTTTGAAATTGGAGATTCCAAAATTGAGTTACTTCAAGCTACCGATGAAACCAGTGCTATTTCCAAATATTTGGATAAAAATAGAGAAGGGATTCATCACATTGCCTTTGATGTGGCAGATATCCATTCAGAAATTGAACGTTTAAAGAATGAAGGATTTATTTTTATTAATGATGTTCCCAAAAAAGGGGCGGATAATAAATTAGTAGTGTTTATCCATCCTAAATCTGCTAATGGTATTTTAGTAGAACTATGCCAAGAAATCGCATAGTAATTCGGTAATGTCTTCCTCGTTTTGCAACCAATGAGCGTGTAATCCGGCTTCTTTGGCTCCTGCTACATGCTGGGGAGAATCGTCAATAAACAAGGTTGAATTGGCATCTAATTTGTTTTGAGCAACTACGTGGTTAAAGATGGCTACATCTGGTTTGCGTAAACCCATTTCGTTGGACAGGTAGGTTACTTCAAATAAGCCAAAGAACTCATTTTCACCAAAAAGTTGGTTTACGTAATTCTTAAACCATTTCATGTGAATTTCATTCGTATTACTCAAAAGGAAAATTCTTCTTTGAGTAGAAATAGCTTGAATAAACTCAAATCGATGCAACGGAAAATCTAATAACATGGCGTTCCAAGCAGCGTCAATTTGCGAATCAGAAACAGTACCAGGCAGGAGGTCTTTTATCTCGGTTCGAAATTGAGCAGCCGTAATTTTACCCGTTTCAAAATCATCAAAAAAAGAGGTCTGACTTTTTTTTGAAAATAATTCGGACGGATTTTCCATTCCCAATTTTTCAAAAGCCTTTACCGTTAAATTATAATCTAAGTGGAGTATAACTCCGCCTAGGTCGAAAATAATAGCTGAGATGTGTAATGGATTGATCATGAAACGTGTTTAATAAAACTTCAAAAAAAAACTCTCTTCAAAGTATGAAGAGAGTTTTTTAAGTGGGCCCACCAGGGCTCGAACCTGGGACTTTCTGATTATGAGTCAGATACTCTAACCAACTGAGTTATAGGCCCAAAGATGATAATCAATAAACTTAACCCGTAATTTCAAGGTGGAAGCCGATGAAACTACTAAGCTTATTGATTTCTCATCAAGCTGCAAATGTATTCGTTTTTGAGTTTTGAGAAACTTAAAACTTTATTTTATTCAATAATTATGGTTTTTGTTTCGCTATAGTCTTGATACATAATGTTTACGAAGTAAACTCCGGTAGAAAGGTTTTGCGTGTTAATCACCATTTTATTGGTGTTAAATTGAGCAGGTAATGCCATTTCTAGACCCATAACGTTGTAAATAAATACTTTAGCATCTTCGATTTTTGTTCCTTCGATAGTTACAAAATTCTTCGCTGGATTAGGATAAACTTTAAATACCGCATTTTTTGCAAATTCTTCCACTGCTAATGCGGTTCCTGTGGTGAAATTGAAAGTGATTTCATTCCCGAAATCGGGTTGGATAATTTTGGCAATTCCGGCACCTATTTTCCATAATTGAATGTATCCGGCTCCATCGCTATTTGCCCAGAAGTTAATTCCATTTCCACCGGTGTCCATTACTTTCATTTTGTAACATCCAAAACCTAAGTTTACCGTGTCTTTATAGGTAGTATTGCTAGCCATATTTGCTTTGCTAAATACCACAGTGCCTTGGTCATCTATAATTTGATATGAATTTTCAGATCCTTTTGAATTGGTTTTAAATTTTACGATAAAGCTTTCTGGCATTACCTCAGGAACTGAGAATGGAGAGGAAAAAGTATTGTTGAACCCATTTTCATCGGTAGCATCATTTGGATTTAGGACTTGTGCATAAAACACATTATCTAATCCCGATACAGGAAACCAAAATCCTGCATCAGTTGGTAAAACGATGGTTTGGGTTTTTTGAAATGCTAAATTTCCGGTCCATTTGTATTCTTTTTTAGCTCCATCATTCACCCAATATAGAATTGTGGCTTTAGTTAAAGCTGTAGACCCTGAATTTCGTAAAACGATAGTGGGTGATATACATGTCTGACCTTGACGTGCATATTCCACCTTATTAGAAGGAGAAATAATATCGGAAATGGAAGCGTCTATCGCATGATTTGCATCCCCATAGGACACTAATTGGTGATTCAAAATATAGCGTGATGTTCCGGTAGCAGAAGCTAAGTCATAATCAATTTTAGTGGTTTGACCAGGAGTTACGAAATTAGTAATATCTTCCTCATGCAATGCGGTGGCCATTCCAGGACACCAACCAGCTCGATCATAAATCCAGGTTCCGCCTTGTGGGTAAACAGGATTGTTTCCGCAAGTTTTCCATACTTGCCAGCTAAATGTAGGCGCTCCGGTATTCAAAACAATGGAGTGTGTTCTTGGAATAAACTCGCCTTCTTGCCCATGCCCGGTAATCATTGAACGAATTTTGAATGCTTTCCCGTTGGGATGCATCATAACATCTCGTGGTGCGAAATAGGTGTCATCTAATAGTTGCGCATAATTAATGGCGTTAACTTTCCAAATTTGTTCCACATCTACCACATCTCTTTCAGGTGTGCCTACTATAAAAAGGAAGGTAATGTCAATGTCTTCTTGCCATTGACCACCTTTGTTCATGAAAATACGTTTAGACCCATTTAGAAATGGAGTGTAGTCGGTCACATCAAATGTCCAAGTTTTTCCAGCCATTCCTAAATCCAACCCGATTCCGTAAGGAGTAACAAACGACATAATTTCAAAATCGGAGGCTGAGCGTTTATAATAATTCAAGTTGGTAATATTTACCGTTCCATCTGAAGTAATTGGTGTAGTACTGATCACACTTCCAGTCACTCCATCATACACATATTTATTGGTTGCAAGCCAGTAAGTCCACTGGTTGATTTCACCAATGCTATCATTATGGAGTGTTCCTGGTTTAGGAAATATTTGATATTCAGTTACTGTATTGGGTACCATTTGTAAGGAATCTGTAACGGTTACCGCGGTGGTAGTAAGCGTATAGTTTCCTTGCGCAATAGATAAATTAGGTCGATTAGTGGATTCGGTAAAAAATCTGTTTAGGTTAGATCCACGCTCATATTCCCAATTGGCAGCTCCGTTAAAACTAGCTACAATTGACCCATTGGTCAGGTCGGTTGCAGTGTTTCCGGTGCCTTCGTTTAATGGATAATAGGCTACTAAATCTCCATATTGTGGATGCGAATTATCGATAGATTTATTCATCCAATCTTGAATTTCGGTAGGTGTTAGTTCTTTTTTCCAAATGCGTAGTTCATCTAATTTACCGCCATAGTTTCCACCAAACGTTAAACTAGTGATGTCAAAACTTTTTGTTTTACCTGAACCCGTTTTAAATAAGACGCCATTTAGATAAATGTTCATGGTACCAGTGGTTGCGTTTTTTGTAAACGCCCAATGATTCCAATTTTCTAACTCTGCTGAAGTTGCCGGGGTATTGATTCGGTCTACAGATGTACCCGTATTTCCACAATCCCAATAAACTTGCGAATTATTCCAAGGCAAGTGGATGTTTATGGTCTTGTTACCATCGGAGTCTGAACCAAATAGTGTAACGGTTTTAGTGCCGCCTACACCTGTGTTTCCTTTTGCCCAAAATGTTACAGAGATTTCTGTACCCATTCCGGTGAAGTTGGTCACTGGAATATTTAGATAATTACCAGCAGAAGTATTGATATGGTATTGGTTGTTGGCAACTAACCCTGCGTTAAAGGTAGTAGTTTCTCCTGTTAAGCTCAATGCTGTATTTTGAGTGGAGTTAGTAAACGAGAACTCAAAAATTAGATTGGAGGTGCCATCCCAATTGAATGGGGTATAAAATTGAATTCTATTTGAACCAGTAGCAAAACTGTAATCAGAAAAATATACTTGAGTAAAACCAGTCGTGTCCGCAGAGACTGCATCCAATGTATTGTGGGTGGTAGATTTTACACGCACACGTAGAAACTTAGCTGAACTACTATTTTGAGCGGTAAGAAAAATCCCATCGATTAAACCAGTTGTTACTCCACCACGACTCAAATCCGATTGCGTATAAAGATATTGTGAGCGTCCAGAATTTTCATCCGTTGCAATGGCATCGTTCATAGTTATTGTGCCCGCGTTTATTACTGATTTGGTTTCGTTAATTACGGTTTGACTAACGGAGGTTTGCGTAAATTGGTACTTATTGAAATAAGGGGAGATAGTATACGGGTAGCTCGTTCCGGCATATCCTGAAATGGAATGCGATGGCGTGGTGGCAATCACAGAATCCACATGCGCAGAGTCGGTAATATATGTATTACAAGAATAATCCCATTCGCCACATCCTAGATTACGATTGGTGGAGTTGGACACCTTTCCATCCTTACAACGCATGCTGTATTGCATAAGTATTTTTTGATACGTTGCTCCCGAAACAGCCGGAAATTGGACAGTGGTATCTCTCGAAGTGGAGTTGTAATTAAAGGTTTTCACTACAATGGTGTCGCCCTCATTTTGTGCGAAAGCAAATAAGTTCGCACAAAGAACAAATGCTAAGAGTATTGATTTTTTCATATTCTAGTTTTATAGGCTGCTAAGGTATTGGTTACGGATAGTTTATGCAACCCGTTTTTGGGAATAAATCGGATAGCGGAAACCAGTCTGATTTTTTGAGTTAGGGCAATTATTATGGCATAAAAAAACGGCTAACTCATTTGAGTTAGCCGTTTCAATATCAAATCAAAATCATTATTCAATGATTAATTTCTCTACATTTTGACCGTTTTGAGTGGTTACATTTACTATGTAAACTCCTTTTGGTAAGTTGTCGATATTAACTTTTAAAGAAGTAACGTTAGCTACTTGAGTCAATACTAATTTACCAGTGATGTCATAAATAGCTACATGGTTTACATTTCCACCTTTACTAGAAACAGTAACAGTACTGTTTGCTGGATTTGGGTAAATACTGAAAACGTTGTTTTCTTTTACTTCATTCACACTTAATACTTGCCAGTTACCAATTTCAAGAACTCTCATAACTCTAGGGTTCATGTAACCTTGAATAGTATCGATGTATGCTAAAGCATGTGCTTTATCATGTCCATCTGGATTACTAAATAAACTAGATTGGTCAATAGTATTGGCATCTAAACCAGCGCCAAATGCATTTAAACGAGCCACGTAGGCGTCTAAATCAGCTTTACTCCACCATTCCCATGGTGCTCCAGTGTTTTGAAATACAGAAGCTCCTTTAGCGATATCAAATGGAAATAAACCATCCACATCAGTAGCCAAAGTAATTTCGTCTTTAGGAGCAGCGTAAATGTAATCATACGTTTGTCCGTAACGTGCACGAGCAGTGGTAGTGTAAACATCACCTAACCAAAGGTCTTTAAATGCATTGTTGTTTCCCAACATGTTAACTTTACTCATGTAAGTACCTGGTCCGTTTACATCAACCACCACTTCTTGAGTAGTTGGAACGATAACTGTACCGGTATCAAATGGAGCGTAAGCGTCACGAATACAATGTAAAGAAACTACTGCAGGCTCTCCCGCTTCTACCCAAGAGATATCAGCTAATGCACCACCAGCGTTTACTACCATTTGTACATCACTAGTTACACCAGCTACCGAAAAAGTATCTTGATATAAGTTTACTTGACCTCCAAATCCATCAATACCACCTACCAGTGGAATGTTGATGTATGAATTACCATTAACATCTTTGAATTTGTCTAATTGTAATTCAGCTTCACGTGTCATTGATCCATACGCTAATGAAGTGTATCCACCAGAACCTTGTCCGTAAATCACCATTTTGTTTGGATTGATTTTAAATGGGTTGCCACCTAAAACAGATAATTTAGTGGTACGTACTGCTTGTTTCATATCGTGAACTGAACGGTAAACTGCATTTAATAAAGTTCCTGTTCTCGTATCCAAATCTGAAGCAACTGGATTCCATCCAGTTCTGTAATCTACAGAAATAGCTACATAACCACGTTTTGCCCATTGCTTACATAATTCAACAGCAGCAGAATCCACACGATTTCCTGTAGCCTGACCATTATATGCTTTTGGTAAAAAACTTCCGGTATGAGCGTAAAAAATAACCGGACGCATAGCCATTGTATCCACAGCAGGACTTGGCATATACACATCCATTCGTACAGCGGTAACTTTTACGGCAGTATGAAGGTTTGTATCAGGTAAAAACGCATTTGGAAGAAAATAATTCATTGGATATGCAGCTGCTCCACCACCTGTTGCTGCAATGGTTTGAAGTGTCAAAATATCAGCTGCGGTGTTAGGACTTTGCAAATCGGAAGTAAGGAAATCAATATTTACGCCATACGGAATGGAGTCCATTACCATGATTTCCGCATCTGTAAAAATTTCATCCATATAACGCTCTTGTGCGTTAATGGTAGTTGTTAAGCCAAGTGCCATGGCCATACCTAAAAGTAGATTTTTTTTCATATTTGTTTGATTTAAATTTGAGTGTTACAATATACTATTTATTTTAAAACATTAATTTCTTGTTTTAGGCTTTGGTTTCCAGTCGTATAAAACAGAAAAATAAGCCATTCTACCCACTCTTGGACCACCATACACCTGATAAACTTTATTGTTTAAAAGGTTGGAAGCGCCCAGTTTAAAGGTGGTGTTTATTTTTTTAGCAATATAATTCACTTGTGCGTCAACCAAAACATAGGTAGGAATACTACCGCTAAATTGAGGAGAACCTTCAAAAACGAATCCTTCAATGTATTTGACATTAGCCCCAAATCCTAATCCTGTTTTGGAGGTGAAAGGAACTTTTAAATCTCTTGCGGAAACACCCACATTGAATTTGTTTCTTGGGGTATTGTACGCTGGAATTAGCGGATCATCCGCGCCTTGTTTATTCAATACATTGTATGAGTAATTTCCGTTTAGCGTATAATTTTTTGCGAAGTAATAGTTAACGCCTACCGAGTACCCTAAGGTGGTTACTCTGCTGGTGGCATTGGTTGCCAATCTGTATGCCTGAATGTAGGTAGGAAGACTGGTTAAAGGATCAATAGATACATCTAAACCAATGTTATATCCAATAAATTTATCGTACCAACTGTGGTAGGCTTCCATATCCACGTAAATCTTTTTACCCCAATTGCCTCGGTAGCCCAATTCAATGGTTTTGACTTTCTCAGGTTCTACAGGTGCAACGTTAAAATACTTCAAGGTATCTGCCGAAAGATTGGTAGTGTAATCGCCAAATGATTCAACCGTTACCAGAGAATCAAATCCATTTATGTTACCCAGTAAAATAGCCCGACCTACATTTAAATTCAGGTACTGATCGGCAAGGGTTGGATTTCTAATCGCAGATGAAAAAGTAGCTCTGAAAACATGTTTTTTTGGCGTGGTATACACCAACGAAACCGCGGGTGAGAATAGGTAATCAAAATTCTGATTTTTGTCCATTCTAAGGGTTGCGTTCACCTTCAATGCTTCATTTTCTAATACGTTAAAATCTACCCCGGCAAATACGCCATATTGGTAATTTGTAATGGGATTGTATGTGGAATCCGTTACCGTTTTTACGCCATTACTATCTGTAGCGTACGTATAAGAAAGGGTATCTCTAAAAATTGTTCCTTCCGAATACGGACGATAGATCCGACCATCGCCACCTACCACTATATTTCCCCAAGAGGGTTCAAATTTGTATTGCCCTTGCATATGATACAAAGCAGATTTATCTACAAACATGGCTCCGCCAGCAAAATTTCGAGTAGATGTTATAGCGTTTAAAGCAGAGTCGAATCGCGCGGTTCCGGGTTGAAATCTTGGATACTGACCCGAAGCTACCGTAGAATCGGTAATTTGACGGTTCTCTTCATGCCAGATTTTCAATTGGTCGTTGTTTAATGCTAAAAACGAATCTTGTTTAGGTTCCCAATCACCTAATGGAAAGGTTGGGTTAGGATACCCTTCTAATCCTTTTACTTGTCCGGCATACGTTAAATTCCAGTTTCGTGCATAAGCCGTATTCCAATCTGGACCTTCAATAGAGGCATCTTGTAACTTTAACCCAGCGCTATAAATATCATAGGAGTTACCTGCGTTTTCATTGGTAGCATAGGCGCGAACAAACCATTTATCTTTTTTTGAAAGCTCTATTTTATTTTGAAAAAATTGAATTCCATCTAATTTAAAACGGTTGTCGCCTTGGTAAATAGTGGTACCCGTTCCGTAATTGAAGGCGTAATTTAACACCAAACTATCGTTGAATTTGTAGTACAACCCAATATTTGCCTTGGCGTTATGGGTATTGTAATTAGTAATATCTTCTTCGCGGTAACCCGTTCTGTAAAAACGATTTAGTCCCGGACTTCTTCGTTTACCTTGCAAGGAAGTGTAATCGTTGTTGAAATCCACATCTTCATCGCCATACACATTCACTGCGTCATATCCTCCAGGGTTATCTACTCCATCTTTAGAGTCTTCTGTGGGGTCATAATTTGTCGCATTCCAATCGAGTGCTTTGAAGTAAAAGAAGTTCAATTTATAGCCAAATTTTTGTTCTCCTTTTTTATTCGTAATCACCTGAGCCCAACGAATTGCTGTTTCCATTAGGTTACGTTCTCCTACTTTTACCGATGCGCTTAAGCCTGGAAAAAAGAAGGGATCTTTGGTTTCGAATGCCACTACTCCGTTAAATGCTCCTGGACCGTAATAGGCAGAACTTGCGCCAGCTACAATATTTACTCGTTTTACATCTAATTCGGATGAACCCAAAAAGTTACCTAAAGAAAAATTCAATCCTGGAGATTGGTTATCCACTCCGTCAATAACTTGCAATGATCTAACCGGAGAAGTACTATTGAAACCACGGGTATTGATGACCTTAAAGCCAATGGATGCAGAGGTCATATCTACTCCTTTCATATTACCCAAACTTTCGTAAAAATCGCCTGATGGCGCTTCTTTAATTGCGGTAATATCCATGCTTTCTACCGTAAGGGCAGATTCTTTTTGTTTATCGGATATTCTTGAGTCTACAATTTCCACTGCATCTAGCACCACATCGCTAGTTTTCATTTTCACTTTAATCTTTTGATTGGGCTCAGTTACATTAATTTCTACAATAGAATATCCCATTGAATTAATTACAATAACTATCGGATAAGAGTGATTGGTATGAAGCGTAAAATTCCCATCAAAATCGGTAGTAACACCTTCCGTAGTTCCTTTAATAACAACGGTTGCGCCAATTACGGTTTCGCCAGATTCGTTATCAATGATTTTACCAGAGATGGTGTTTTTTTTGCTTTGCGAATAGGCAGAATTATTTCCTAAAAATCCCAAAAATGGAAGTAGAAAAAGCACTAAAAATTTTGTTAATGAGTAATTTTTTGTCATTCAGTTCAATTGAAGTGGTACAATATCCAGCGCAAAATAGTTAAAAATTCAACAAATTAATGGGTTCGCTGATTAATTTACCCTGCAATCGCCTATAATGAAAATTTAACCCCAAGGTCAAGCCTATCAAATAAATGGTCAAAGGGAGTGAGGAAAGTTTAAAATTTGGGGTAATTCTATCTTCATTTGTAGAAAGAAAATGATTACTGGATCTAACCCTTATCTTTGCGCGAAATTCAACTTAAAAAAGCATTTAAATGAGCGATTTACCAATAGCGAAAAAAGTAAATAAAGAGTTAGTGATTCACGATGATATTAGAGTGGACCCGTATTATTGGATGAACGACCGCGAAGACCCAGAGGTTATTAATTATCTGAATGAGGAGAATGCATATACCCAAAAAGTATTAGCCCATACCGAAGGTTTTCAGGCCAATCTATTTAACGAAATGAAAAATAGAATTAAGGAAGATGACCAATCAGTGCCTTATAAATCAAATGGTTATTTCTATTATTCACGTTTTGAAAAAGGAAGCGAATATGCTATTAATTGTCGCAAAAAAGGAAGTTTAGATTCGGATGAATTAGTTATTGTAGATCAAAATGATCGGGCCAAAGGAAATGAGTATTACGCACTTGGAGGCTTGTCTATTACAGACGACAACAAAATAGTGGCCATGGGAGAGGACACGGTGAGCAGAAGAATTTATCATATTTCATTCAAAAATTTGGAAACGGGCGAAATGCTTGCTGATCGCTTGGAAAATACCACCGGTGGGGTGACTTGGGCGGCCGACAACAAAACGATGTTCTATTCTCAAAAGGATGAAACATTACGGTCTTTTAAAATATATAGACACGTTTTGGGTACGAATCAAAAAGAGGATGTGCTTGTTTCTCATGAAGAAGATGCCACCTTTAATACGTTTGTATACCGAACAAAATCTAAGCGATTTATCATCATTGGTTCCGGTAGTTCACTATCTTCCGAGTTTAAATATGTAGAAGCAAATAATCCTACCGATACCTTTACCATGTTTCAGAAAAGAGAAGATAATCATGAGTATGGGGTTGCCCATTATGGGGATTATTGGTACGTTTCAACCAACTGGAATGCGAAGAATTTCAAGTTAATGAAAACGCCTATTGGTAAAACCGAAAAAGAAAACTGGACTGAAGTAATTGCGCATAGAGAAGATGTGCTTTTGGAAGATTTGGAGCTGTTTAACGACTATTTGGTGTTGGGAGAAAGGCAAGATGGACTTACCAATTTGCGTATTATACCTTGGGATGGAAGCGAGGAACATTATATAAAATTTAATGACCCAGCATATTTGGTATATACCAGTGTGAATCGAGATTATAATACTAAAATTTTACGTTATGGATACACTTCCATGACCACTCCTTCGAGCGTATTTGACTACAATATGGAAACTCGTGAACAGGAATTGTTGAAACAACAAGAAATTATTGGAGGATATGATGTGTCGCAATACGAGTCGAAACGATTAATGGCAAAGGCGCGAGACGGAAAGAACGTTCCGGTTTCATTGGTTTATAAAAAAGGATTAAAACGCCCAGAAGGGAATCCGGTATTATTGTATGCGTACGGTTCGTATGGCTATTCAATTGATCCAGGTTTTAGTTCTACCCGACTCACCCTGTTGGATCGCGGATTTGTTTTTGCCATAGCCCACATTAGAGGGAGTCAAACGCTTGGGAGAGCTTGGTATGACGATGGAAAAATGATGAATAAGAAAAACACATTTTTTGATTTTATTGATTGTGCCGAGTATTTAATACATGAAGGGTACACGTCTCCCGCCCATTTATACGCCATGGGCGGAAGTGCGGGTGGATTATTAATGGGTGCAATAATTAACTACCGACCAGAATTATGGAATGGAGTAGTGGCTGCCGTGCCATTTGTGGATGTGGTAACCACCATGTTGGATGAAACTATTCCGTTAACTACCGGTGAATTTGATGAATGGGGAAACCCTAAAGAAGAAGACGCTTATCATTACATAAAATCGTATTCACCATACGATAATGTGGTGGCTAAAGAGTATCCAAATTTGTTGGTAACCACTGGCCTTCATGATTCGCAAGTTCAGTATTGGGAGCCGGCCAAATGGGTGGCTAAACTGCGAGATGTGAAAACAGATAACAACATTTTGCTTCTTAAAACCAATATGGAAGCCGGTCACGGAGGTGCATCCGGACGCTTTGAAGGGTTAAAAGAAACGGCACTTGAATATGCCTTTATCTTTGACTTAGAAGGAATAAAAAAATAGACGGGTTACGTAGTAGTAATCGGGGTTATGTTAAAATACCAAAGGGAGTTTTGATTTCAAAGCTCCCTTTTTTTGTGCAATAATTTGGGGTCAAAAAAAAAGCATCTTGGAATTTTCCAAGATGCTTTGCAATTTCTTTGATTTGAAGGTTTAGCAGAAAACGTCAAACGCTGCAGCTAAATTTTCTGCAATAGTTTCTGCACTGTTTCCTTCAATGTGGTGACGTTCTAAAAAGTGAACCAAACGCCCATCTTTAAAAAGTGCCATAGAAGGAGATGAAGCAGGATAAGGAAGCATGAATTTACGTGCTTGATTGGTAGCTTCTCCGTCTACACCAGCAAAAACCGTTAATAAACGGTCTGGAACTTTATCATTGGTGGCAGCAATTCTAGCAGCTGGTCTGGCGCTTCCGGCAGCACAACCACATACTGAATTTACAACTACTAGTGCAGTTCCATCTTTTTTCATTTCTTCATTAACAGCTTCAATCGTACTCAATTGGGTAAACCCTGCATTGGTAAGCTCTTCAGCCATCGGTTTTGTTAATTCTGGTGGATACATTTGTTTCTATTTTTTATTCTGTCATGGTATTCAAACTCAAAGACAGATGTGATTATCAAAATTTATTGGCTGCAAATTTACGGAAAATCACCCTTGGTTGGGTAAAAAAATTGTTATTGGGTAATCTTCAAAATTTATAGGAATTAGAGTTCGTCCAGCATTCTTCTATTCCTCTTTTTGAGCCAACTGATTCATACTGATACCAAAAAGAACCCGATTTATCCAGTATCGGTCCCAACTGGAGTCTTTCCCTTCAATACTTACTCCTCCTGATACACAGTGTATAACGGTAATGTCATCGCCAATTTTATTGAAGATTATTCCTGCGTGAATGGTTCTTTGTTTTTCTCCATTCCAGGAGCCAAAAAACACTAAATCACCCGGTTTGAGTTCATTTAGGGAAACATGTTTGGTAGTTAAATCACTTTGCATTTGGGCGTTATGAGGTAGCTCAATTCCAATTTGATGGTAAACATATTGGGTAAATCCAGAACAATCAAAACCACTTTTAGGGCTTGTACCAGCGTAAGTGTAACGAACCCCTGCTAACTTTTGCGCTTGGCTGAGCATGGCAAACCGCAGACTATCACCTATTCGGAAACTGTCTAACGAAATGGGCGTATTAGCAATAGGAGTAATCACAAATTCAGGAACCGAATCATGGTAATAGGTGCGCAACCACGCACGGTATTTTTCATTTATGGGTTTTTTAAGCGTAGAATCTAATGCGTTTTGTAGAACGATTTGATGAATTTCCTGATTTACTTCCGAGTAATTTTCGTGCGTTACGTCCATTGTAGAGAATCGTTTTAATGCCTTGGAAACGGAGTTTTTTTTGCTTGCCGCGCTATGCTGGGTTTTGTATTGATGTAGCTCGTAAGCAATGAGTACATAATTGGCATGGCTATTATGTTGGTCCTTTTTCAGGATTTTAGCGGCCTTTTTCTTGAGTTTTGAATAATTGTTTTGAGCCAGTAAATCATATAATTGACGCTCCTTACGGTTTTGAGAAAATCCAATGGTACTTATACCGAGAATGAAAAAAACAAGAATCGAAAACTTCATCATATAGAAGATTAGTACTGTTTGCTTGACGCAAAACAGAAAACCAATTGAATCTCAAAAATGGCACGGTTTGAATCGTAGATTTTGAAATCGTAGTTGATTTTAAATTATAAATATGAAAATGAAGTATTTGTTTTTTCGAGAAGGATTAACGCTTTTGGGCATTCATTATTGCGAAAAGGGGTGGTGGATAAATAGAAAAAGGGCGCCCCAATACGATGGAACACCCTTAATATGATTATGTAAATCAGTTAATTACTTTCTGATTCGGACAAATTTTTCGCCATCCTCAAATAGATTTGAATTCATTATTTGCGACAGTTCCTTTTTGGTAGGTTGAATATGGTAATCCACCACTTTACCCTCGGTATCTGTTTCCTCCGAGACGGAGGTAATTGATTTTAGTTTCTCCAAATCAGCTGGAGAAAGGTTTAAATCGTGGATTTGAAGAAATCCATCGGTATCAAAATAAACGGTTTTCACATCCCATGAATCCGTATCTTCTTGAAAATTGAGAAAATAGGTATGGTCAACATATTTTAAAACCATTTCGTTGGAAACAGTAAATACTTCGTGTGAATAATGTACCCGATAGTTGGTAGAGTCTTCCGATGCCTGAATTTGTAGATCACCCTCATCGGTATTCACGCTTATATTGTTCGTAGCATCTTGTATGGAATGGTTGGAATCTACCTCAATTTCAAAATCCCAAATTTGGGTAATAGCCGATTTGGAAATATGTAAAACAGAACTATCTGAAATACTCAAATAGTCGCCTGTAAATTTGCGTTTAAACTTCAGTACCTCCTTTACTCCACTAGGTTGCGGTTCGGTAAAAGTAACGTCAGTGCCATCACAAGCAGCGAAACCGATGGATATGAAACAGCCGAAAACGATATGTTTAGCAAACCACTTCATCTATTTAACACGTGTCCAATAGGTAGTTCTTCCCAATAGACTAAAACCGATGTACCCACGTACATTTAATTTGTCGTTTCCATCAAAAGTGATTTCGCAACTATAGGTTTTTCCATTTTCAGGGTCGTAAATGGTGCCGTCTTCATAAATGTCATCGTCCCATTCAAAACCTTTTAATAAAGGAACTCCAATTACGGGTCTAGAGCGTAAAGATTCTTCTTCGTTATTCTTATCCACTTTTGGTTTACCATCGCGCATGGGGTCTTTTAGCCATATAATTTTTCCGAAATACTTTCCGTCATTTTTGGTGACTTCTACCTTGGATTTTCCTCCTTCGGTTAGCCAAGTACCCAAAATATCATCACCACTTTGGGCAAATACAAATGATGACATCATCATCAAAACGGCTAAACTCCATATTTTTCTCATACTATTTGTTCTTTTTTATGCCTCCAAATTTAATAATTCTATTCGTGTCAGTAATGTTAATTAAATGCAAATTGTATTTTGAGCGACAATTAAAACTAAACCTTGGACTTATGTTTGTTCGGAAATTAAGTATACAAACCAATTAAATTATATAATTATGAAAACAGTAAACATTTTAAAAGCAGGAGCTCTTGTTTTAGGAGCAGTAGTATTAAGTGCATTTGCAGTCTTAACTTCAAACGATGTACAAGTAGATGAATTATCAGCTCAAGCAAGTACTTCCACAGAATTATTGGCACTAAACACCGTAAATTTTGACGGTAAATGTGGCGAAGGTAAATGTGGCGAAGGAAAAAAATCTGAAAAGAAAGAAGGTGCCAAAGAAGAAAAGAAAGAACACAAATGCGGTGAAGGTAAATGTGGTGAAGGAAAAAGCACAGAGAAAAAAGCTGCCAAAAAATCTGAAAAAAAATCTGAAAAGAAAGAATCTAAATGTGGTGAAGGTAAATGTGGAGGGCAATAGTCAATCTAATCTTACACCAATAAAATTGTACCCAAGCTGTGAAGGCTTGGGTATTTTTTTGCCTGTATGGGAATGAAACAGCTTGGATATTTGCATTTCAGCCCGATTAAAGAATATTTTTGAAACCGTAATTAATTTAAGATTCACCGAATGGGAAGTAAAAATTTTAGCGTTGATTTAGGTACGCGTGTCAGCAAACCAAATCGCGCCTATTTAAACAGACGACATTTCCTGCTCGGGCTTGCGGCTATTTCTACGGCAGCATTGATCCCAACGGCTATTTCCTGTTCGGCTAGCCCTATTCATGATATTCATAATCAATTAACGGATGAGGATTTCACTACCTTAACTGCTGTTCAAAATCATTTATTTCCAAGAAGCAAGAATTCTCCCGGAGCGAGCGATATTCACGCTGCGCAATATTACACATGGGTGTTAATGGATACGGAAAAAGATGCGGATAGTTTGACCCAACTTCGTGATGGAATCCGTTGGACGACCGAAACAGCCGATGAAACATATGGGAAGAAATTTTTTGATTTGGATAAAGACCAAAAAGAGAAAGTGATTCAATTAATGGCAAATGAAGGTTGGGGTGAAAACTGGTTGAGTGTTACCCTCACGCTTATTTTTGAAGCCTTGCTAAGCGACCCTATTTATGGTTCTAATACGGATGAATCGGGTTGGAAATGGTTGGAACATACCGCTGGCAATCCAAGGGCAGATAAATCTCAAATGTATAATCCGGTGGCTTTATGATTATAGAAACGGATGTATGTATTGTAGGAAGTGGTGCCGGGGCAGGACCTGTTGCCTACACGCTTGCCAAAGCAGGAAAAAATGTATTGGTCTTGGAAAAAGGCCCGTGGTTTACCGAAGATGATTTTACTAAAGATGAAATTTCGGTGTGTAGAAGGAGCGTGTACACACCCAATTTGCGCGATGAAAGCCATGTGCTTGAAAAAAAGCGAAATGGAGAATGGAACGCGCGTTCCACTTTTGATTCGGGTCAAGACTTTTGGAACGGGAGTTTGGTGGGAGGCTCGAGTAATTTAATGAGTGGTTATTTTCACCGACTTAAACCCAAGGATTTTAATTTACTTTCAGAATATGGCGCTATTGAAGGGGCTAACGTGGAAGATTGGCCGATTAATTACGAAGACTTAGAGCCGTATTATGCCATGACCGAAGAGGTGGTTGGCGTATCTGGAAAAGTGGTTAATCATTCGCAATTAGAACCTCGTTCTACGCCAGATTATCCGTATCCGCAACTAGCAGAAAATCATATTTCAAGCCTGATTGATAGCGCTTGCACGCGATTGGGATATACTTCACTTCCTACCGCTAGAGCTATTATTTCCAAACCAAAAGGCGACCGAAATGCGTGTTATTTAAGTAATTATTGCGGTAGTTATGCTTGTTCATCGGCCGCTAAAGGGAGTGCAAGGGCAGCGTTACTAGACCCCGCTTTAAAAACTGGGAATTTAACCATTACGCCTCATGCCAAGGTTTTTAAGCTTTCTACAGATGCAAGTGGAAAGGTGGTTTCAGCGCATTATTACGATGAAAACAAAAAGGAAATTATTGTCAAAGCGAAAACATTTGTGGTGGCTTGTCAGGCCATTGAAACGTCTCGTTTATTACTGATGTCGCCCGGTGAGAAACACCCCGATGGCATTGGCAACAACCACGGACAGCTTGGGAAAAATATCGTTTTTTCGGCTGGTGGGGTAGGTCATGGAGAGTTTCCGTATGCTAATTTTAGCGATGAGGAAGTAGCCAAATTGAAATCACGTGGCACTTTTGTAAATCGTTCCCTACAGGAATGGTATGAGATAGATGATGAGGAATTTGGAGGCAAAGCCAAAGGCGGAACAGTTGATTTTTTATGGAAACACGCCAATCCGATAGCGCGTTCCATTCGATTAAAATGGGGCCGTGATGGATTAATTTGGGGAGAAGCATTGAAGCAAAAAATGCATCATTATTTTACCCAAGAACGCCACCTTACTTTTGAGGTTTTTAATGATTGGCTACCTACCGATGATTGTTTTGTAACCCTAGATAAACAGTATACCGATAAATGGGGCGACCCAGTAGCTAAGGTACGTTTGGGCTATCACCAGCAAGATTTAAAAGTAGGCGAATACATCGCTAAAAAAACGGAAGCAGTATTAAAAGAAATGGGAGCAGAGCGGGTTCGTTCGAGTGTTAGTGGTTCACCACCCGCTAATTTAGTTGCAGGAGGGTGCCGTTTTGGAGAAAACCCCAAAACATCGGTACTCAATAAAAATTGCCGGGTACATGATTGCGAAAATTTGTATGTAACCGATGCTAGTTTTATGCCTACCGGAGGGAGTGTGCCGTATACTTTTACCATTTATGCAAATGCCTTTCGGGTGGCCGATTATTTAAAAAATAACTTGTGAAAATTGGGGTAAAGTTTTTTGTAATCAATACGTAAAAAAAGGGCTCGATAACAACTGTTTTTCGGGGTCGGTTTAGTGTCGAAAAATCATAAAATTAGCAAAATTTGGATAGGGTGAATTCCGTAATTTTGCCTAAAATTGATAAGATGGCACGTTCTATATATATATCATCCTCCGAGCCCTATTCTGGCAAGACTTTAGTAGCATTGGGTTGTTTTGAAGTAGCCCTTCGGCATACCAAAAAGGTGGCTTTGTTTAAACCCATGGTGCGCGATAACGAAACTGGGCACAGAGACAGTAACATTGAGCTTATTTTAAATTACCATAAGCTTTCACAAAGTTATGAAAGCACTCATGCTATAGAGCGTTCGGAAGCGTTAGAGTTACTTGCGCACGATAAGTTTGATACTTTTATTGAACGGGTTATAAATAAGTACAAAAAGCTAGAAGAGAAATATGATTTTGTGATTTGTGAGGGAACAGATTACATTGGTGAAGGTTCGGAATTTGAGCTAGATTTAAATGCTTTAATTGCTAAAAACTTAGGCATTCCCGTGTTGATTTTAGGTCAAGGATTAGGTAGGGACATTGATTCTATTTTGAACCCTATTCAATGGGCAATTCAGAGTTATCAAGACCATAATTGTAAGATTTTAGGAACGGTTATTAATAAGGTGGAGCCCGGTAGAAGGTTGGAGCTTTTGGATAAATTGCGCAAAGAATTACCTGAATCTTCTGGAATACTTTCGGCCATTCCAGCCAATAAGGTGTTAAGTAGCCCATCGGTAAGAGAAATAGCCGAGCAATTGAATGCGAAAGTGCTTTTGGGAGAAGAGTTTCTTGATAATTTGGTGTACGATTTTCAAACGGTAGCGATGCGTTTAGGAAATTACTTTAAGTTTATGACTGAGAAGAGTTTGTCAATCACACCAGGCGATAGAACTGATATTTTGGTGGGCGCTATTCAAGCTAGTATGTCAAGCAAACGGCCAAATATTTCTGGAATTATCCTTACTGGAGGTATGGTACCTGAAAAAGAAACGATGGAAGTGATTGAGGGTTTACCTCTAAGTATTCCTGTTTTATCGGTAGATGAATATACCTATGAAACTTCTGTAAAAGCGGGACAAGTAAAATCAAGCATTGGTAAAAAAGACGACCATAAAATTGCCCTTAGTTTGGCACTATTTGATAAACATGTGGAATCCACTAAGGTTTTCAAAAAGCTAGCGGGATTGAAAAATGACGGAATGACGCCTAAAATGTTTCTATATCATTTACGTAAAATAGCCAGCGAAAACCGAAGAAAAATTGTTCTTCCAGAAGGGGATGACGTTCGGGTATTACGGGCTATTGAAATCCTACAAGCTCAAAACCTAGTAGACTTGGTTTTATTGGGAGTGGAGAAAGAAGTGATGGCCTTAGCCAAAAAGAATAATATTCAATTAGATTTGGATTGCTTAGAAATAATTGACCCACACACTTCTGAATTACGATTGAAGTATGCCGAAGAGTTTTACGAATTGCGTAAACATAAGGGTGTTAATATGGACGCTGCCATGGACGCGATGACAGACGTGTCGTATTTTGGAACGATGATGGTGCAAAATAACGATGCACATGGAATGGTTTCCGGAGCTGCGCATACTACGCAACATACTATTAGACCGGCATTGCAAATTATAAAAACCGCCAAGGGGGCAAATACGGTTTCATCTGTATTCTTCATGTTGCTAGAAGACCGAGTGGTGGCGTATGGCGATTGTGCTATTAATCCTACTCCAAATGCACAACAGCTTGCAGAAATTGCTATTTCATCGGCAGACACGAGTAAGCGTTTTGGTATTGAGCCAAAAGTGGCAATGTTATCCTATTCTTCAGGTTCTTCAGGTACCGGAGCGGATGTAGAAAAAGTGCGCGAAGCCACAGAAATTATTAAACAGTTGCGACCTGATATTATTGTGGAAGGACCTATCCAATACGATGCAGCGGTAGATCTAGAAATAGGCCAGAAAAAACTACCGGGTTCGCCTGTGGCTGGGCAAGCTACCGTATTGATTTTCCCAGATTTAAATACCGGAAACAACACCTACAAAGCGGTGCAAAGGGAAACAGGTGCATTGGCGGTAGGCCCCGTGTTGCAAGGGTTGCGTAAACCAGTGAATGATTTGAGCAGAGGGTGTTTAGTAGAGGATATTGTAAATACGGTAACCATTACCGCTATTCAATCAGTAGCATAAAAAGCCATAAATTAGCATGAAAACATTAGTTATAAATACCGGTAGTTCATCCATAAAATTTGCGTTATTTCAAATGCCATCGGGCAAAGAATTAGCCACTGGTTTGGTAGAACAAATTGGAGAGGAAATGGGCTCGATAAAAATCCAAATCCAAGAAACGGAGCGGACTAAGAAGTTAGAAATCGCGAATCATCAAGTAGGATTAAAATTAGTATCGGATTGGTTAATGAATCCAGAATTCCATTTAATTGCGGATGCTTCCGAGGTAAAAGCTATTGGTCATCGGGTAGTGCATGGCGGAGAGGCATTTCAAAAAACTACAATCATTGATGCGGCTGTTAAGGCTAAAATTAAAGAACTTTTCGGACTCGCACCGTTGCATAATCCACCCAATTACGAAGGTATTGAAGTTGCTGAGCAGGTTTTTAAAGATGCCCAACAAGTGGCAGTGTTCGACACCGCATTTCATCACACCTTACCGCCAAAAGCGTATCATTATGCCATTCCAAACTATTTGTATAAGGATTATGGGATTCGGGTGTATGGTTTTCATGGGACTTCTCATCGGTATGTGGCTCGGGTTTCTTCCGAATATTTGAAAATCGCACCGGAAAAAGCAAACTTAATTACCATTCATTTAGGTAATGGGGCGAGCATGACAGCTATTAAAAATGGTGAATCTATAGACACCTCTTTGGGTATGACTCCGTTAACGGGCTTGGTTATGGGAACCCGTGTGGGTGATATAGATCCAGGTGTTGTTTTTTACCTGGAAGAAGAAAAAGGGTATTCGATAGAAAAAGTGAAAACCATTTTTAATAAAGAAAGTGGCATGAAAGGCTTGGCGGGCGACAATGACCTTAGGGCAGTAACCGATAGCGCTTTGAATGGAAATGAAACGGCTCAATTAGCATTAGAAATTTACTGTTATCGCATTAAGAAATACATTGGTGCCTACATTGCGGCAATTGGCCCTATTGACGGAATCGTATTTACAGCAGGAGTTGGTGAAAATAGCGCGATGGTGCGAGAAATGGTGTGTGAAGGCTTGGAGCATTTGGGTATCGAATTGAATAAAAAAGAAAACTATATCCGTAAAAAAGGAATACGAGAAATAAACATTCCTACGGCTAAAGTGAAAATTTTGGTTACCCCCACAAACGAAGAATTCGAAATTGCACGTCAAACGTATGAATTACTAAAATAAGGGAAAATTCTAGGGTTATTTTACCGATAAAATAGTTATGAAAAAAGACATTACCAATAGAGAGGACATCATTTTAATGGTGCAAACATTTTACGATTACGTGCAGCAAGACCCAGCGCTAGACCACATGTTTAATGGGGTGGCTAAACTAGATTGGGAAAAACATTTGCCAAAAATGCATGATTTCTGGGAGGCCATAATTTTCAAAAAACCGGGCTATAATGGCAACCCCATGATGGTGCACAAAATGTTGCATGGTCAATACAAATTTGAGAAATCTATGTTTATCACTTGGCTGGAATTATTCAATAAAACGGTAGACGAACTTTTTGAAGGAGACCATGCACGTGAAGCTAAAACTAGAGCTTTGAGCATTGCCACCATGATTCAAATGAAGACAATTTACGCTTAAAATCGCCCATTAACATGGGTGTAGGGAGTTTTTCCACCGATAACCTGTTGGTATTAACTACCGCATTTTCTTGAAAAACTTTTTTAATAGCGCAGCGCTTTCTTCGGCCATTAAGCCTCCAATAATTTCGGTTTTGGGATGAAGTAGTGACGTTTTTATTTTATTAAAACCACGTTTTTCATCCGAAGCGCCATAGACAATCTTGCTAATTTGAGTCCAAAAAGAAGCCCCAGCACACATTACGCATGGTTCTAAGGTGACATATAGCGTACAATCCCATAAATATTTTCCGCCCAATGCCTCCGCAGCAGAAGTAAATGCCTGCATTTCTGCATGAGCTGTTACATCATTTAAACGTTCGGTGAGGTTATGCGCTCGCGCTATGACTTGCCCGTTGCTAACAATAACAGCTCCCACCGGAACTTCATCGGCATCGAAAGCTTTTTGGGCTTCAGTAAGTGCCAATTTCATAAAATGCGCGTCAGATTGTACCGTTAAACTCATGCGCCAAAAGTAAGATTTGAAAACCATATTCGGTTACCGTATATTAGTGCCATGAATAAGTTTTTGGTTTTCTTAGTAATCGGTTTATTGGGACTTTCTAATTGCAGCAAAGCGCCTAAAAAATGGACGGTTAAGTATCAATTATTAAATGTGGGTAAAGAAACCCCGGTGTATCGGGTGAGATATTTACTACAAAATGGAAGTGTGAAATTAGTAGGCCCGATAAATACTTACAATTGGGAATCTGAAGAACTGCCAGAATTTGAAAGCGGTAGCCCAGCTTCAGTAGAAATTGAAATAATTTCGGGCAAAGGAACCTACCAACTCATTATTCTTCGCGATGGCGCCTTTCATGAAAGAGAGGTAATGCCCGAAAATTCGCCAAGCTTTAAAATTGAAGCCAATATTTAGCCTTTAAAAACGAGGTAATCCTTCCCACTATTGAGTATTGATAACTCTAGTTACAATATTTCGTTGGGCTAAAAGTTATGTTTACTTTTCCGCCAATAAACAAGGATGCGTACCACACGCTTTAACGAATGAGTAAAATCAAAAAACTTGCAGGTCAAACAGCCATTTATGGTTTACCCAGTATTCTTGGTAGGTTTTTAAATTACTTATTATTTCCGTTGTATACCGCGCAGTTTATTCCCTCCGAATACGGAGTGGTGAACGAGGTGTACGCTTACGTAGCATTTGTTGCGGTTGTTTTGCCTTGGGGAATGGAAACCGCATTTTTCCGTTTTGCGAGTAAAAAAAATTATTCTCCCGATGAGGTTTTTAAAACCTCTTTGCTGTTTGTTTTCTTGTCCTCGCTGTTTTTTATTGCCGCTATTGTATTTTTTACGGATGGCTTTGCCGATGCAATGCGCTATTCAGAAAATCCAGAATACATTATTTGGATGGGGCTAACCATTGGGTTTGACGCTTTATCAGCTATTCCATTAGCTCGCTTACGACAACAACAGAAAGCTCTCCAGTTTGCAACCGTAAATTTTGTGAGTATTGGGACCAATATTTTACTGAATTTATTTTTTGTTTGGTACTGTATGGATGTGTATGCCTCTGGTGGAAACGGTATTACCGATGCTGTTTTTGATCCCGCCATTGGTGTGGGATATGTGTTTATTTCCAATATGATTCAAGCGTTGGTTAAACTCGTTTTACTATCACCCGCTTATTCTTATTTGACATTTAGAGTAAATGGCTCACTGATGAAAGAATTACTTATTTATTCGTCTCCATTAGTGGTAGCTGGGTTTGCAGGTATCATTAACGAAACATTAGACCGAACCTTAATACGCAGAATTTTAGAACCTACCATGGGAGCCAAAGAAGCTTTAAAACAAGTAGGTATTTACGGAGCAGTATACAAATTGGCCATGTTGGTGGCGCTATTCACGCAAGCATTTAGGTATGCCGCAGAGCCATTTTTCTTTGCGCAAGACCGAGAAGGAAATGAGCGAAAAGTGTATGCCGATGTTTTGAAGTGGTACACCATTGTGGTAAGTGCCATGTTTTTATTTGTGATGTTGTATATCGACATTTTTGCGCTTCTTATCCGGAATGAGGCATATCGAGTGGGATTGCCTATAGTTCCTATTTTGCTTTTTGCCAACATATTTTTGGGCTGGGTATATAATTTATCCGTTTGGTATAAGCTTACGCACAAAACAATTTACGGTGCCTTTTTGGCTATAATTGGCGCATTTATCACGGTAGCGATGAATTTGTATTTGATTCCAAAAATAGGATATACCGGTGCCGCTTGGACCACATTTACTTCCTATGGGGTGATGGCGGTTATCAGTTATTTATGGGGTAACAAGTATTTTACAATTCCGTATAATATCCCCAAAATTTTAGGTTACACTTTGTTTTCAGTGGGTATTTGGTTTGTGAGTACACGGTTTAGTTTTGAAAACGTTTTTGCTAAATACGGCTTGAATACTGCTCTTTTCCTAGGGTTTGTAATTACAGTTGGGTTAGTAGAATTCAAAGAATTGCGTAAACTTAAAAAAGGGTAGTAATTTCTGATTAACTAGCGGACAATTAAAATCGATACACCATGATAGATTTTACAGGTTTCACCAAAGAAAAACTTACGATAGATCTCGTTTGGGCCAACGTATTTGGGTTGTTAATTCTATTGCCCATTGTGATTATCTACGGATTACCGTATTTCTTAATTTGGGGCGATTCGCTATCTGATTTTAGTTTTGGGAATGTTTTTCACACTATTCAGGAACAATATTTTGGAAACAGCTTACATGTGGTTTTGTATCTCCTTGGAGGCATAATTGCGCATGAACTTATTCACGGTATTTTTTGGTCATTGTTTGCCGAACACGGTTTTAACTCCATCCGGTTTGGGGTAATGTGGAAAATGTTAACTCCCTATTGTCATTGTAAAGAACCGCTGCAAATCAAGCATTATATTATTGGAGCGCTGATGCCAGCCGTTATTTTAGGATTGTTTCCAGCGATAGTTGGAATTGCTATAGGCGATTTAGGCATGGTGATTTTTGGTGGCTTTTTTACCTTAGCCGCTGCAGGTGATTTTTTAATAATTAACCTGCTCAAAAAGGAATCAATGAACGATTTGGTTCAGGATCATCCCACCGAAGCCGGTTGTTTTGTGTATCGTAAAGCATAATTTTTTGCGCTAGGTTGCAGGCTCCATAATTTCAACATTAAGCATTAAGAAAAAGTGAAGAGAACTTAACTTTCCTTCATTTCTTCATGTTTCAAAAGGCAAAGGCTCCACAATTTCAACATTAAGGCTTGAAGAAAAAAGTGAAAAGGCTCCATCTTAACTTTCCTTCATTTCTTTATGTTTCAAAAGGCAAAGGCTCCACAATTTCAACATTAAGGCATGAAGGAAAAAGTGAAGAGGCTCAAACTTAACTTTCCTTCATTTCTATATGTTTCAAAAAAACAAAGGCTCCACAATTTCAACATTAAGGCATTAAAAAACCTCCATCACCTTTTTTACCAATTCCTTGTTCCACAACATTCTGTAATGTCCAATTTTATGAAAAGTAAACAGCGTAGAATGATCAATCGCATCATGTATTTCTACTGAATTTCTATACGGTAAAATTTTATCCATATCGTCATGAAATAAATACAAACGATTAAAATGAGCGAGATGTAACTTACTTGCCACCGTTAAACTTTCTAAATCCTCACCCAAAACAGCACTGGCTTTTTCAATAAGTATTCGGTGGGCTTTATCATTTAGACCGATAAACTTTTTGTAATCTAAAAAGATGTCGTTGATTTGGTTAGGGCTCGTTAAAAATACGAGTTTATCTACTTTTAAATCTAGTTCAGATAAGGCGTAAGCCACTACACCCGAGCCAAATGAATGTGAAATAATAGAGATATTTTTGTCTTGAGGAAGAGTGCTCAAAAATTTCTTGAACGAATTTTTAGCTTCAAACAAGTTGGTTTTAGACTCGCTATGAAAAGCGTGAGCTGGAAGATTAAACCCAATAATGGACTTGTTTTTAGCCAAAAGCGGTTTCACAAATTGGTACAAACAACCCACATTTGAGTCCCAGCCATGAATTAGAATAACCAAATCGTTGGCTGGGTTACCTAGTTCAAAAGTGTGAATTTCTTCCCCATCCATTACTAATTTCCGTTCAGTTGCCTCTTTGTAAAAAGGTTTTTCTTGGTCCTTAATTTTCTTTTTTCGTACTTTTTTAAACAACTCAAAAGCACTGTTGGCGGCTAGTTTGGGATGAACAGCCGAAACCGCTTTATAGTATTTTCGTATTACTCGTATCATTTTTTTGTGTTTAGTGTAATCTAATTTTGTATTAATTCTGTTTGGATGAGGTGAGTCAATGTCTCGGTTAATTCATCCATATATTTTTTATCGTTTTGGGTAGTAGCCATAAAAACAAATCCTTCAATGATGGCAAATATTTTCCGGGCGTACTTGGTAGCAGAAACTCCTTTTTTAATCTCTCCTTTCTCGATTCCTTGGGCTAAAATGTGCACCAAATTGTTTTGTAGGTTGGTAATCGCTTTTTTTACTTTTTGGGTAAGGGCCGCGTTTTGATGATTAGCATCGATACCCACATTTAAGATTGGGCAACCACCAAATTGATGGGTAAACTCGTAGTAATCGTGGTAAAAGGTAGAAATAGAAAATAGCTTTTCTATGCTATTTTTATTGCCTGAAATTGCCTTTTCAAATTGCGTGGAAATCAATTTTATATTGTACACAAAAGCATTGACTGCCAATTCGTTTTTATCTTTAAAGTTACCATAAATTGCCCCTTTGGTTAACCCGGTGGCATGTGTAATATCGCTCATACTCGTACCGAAATATCCTTTTTTATTAAAAACAGGAGCCACAGTTTTCACTATATATGCGGAGGTGATTTCTGATTTCTTTAAAGTCATTTTACTGCTATTAAATTCAAACAATTAAAAACCGTTTTTATGATTAGTGTAAAAATCCATGATATGCGTAGGAATGCCTGAATGTTGGTCGTTTTTGGGTACAGGAGTTTCGCAAATAGTTTTGATGGGTATTTGTCCGGCCCAGAATTCTAAATCCTCATCTTTCTTTTTGTCTTCGGTAGGGGCAGCGGCAATTTTGGCGGATGCTGTCTCAATTTCTATCTCCAAAACACGAGTGGCTTTCAATTCATTTTCTGTTGGATATCGGCAGTTTTCCCAACGATTTGGTACAAAATGATTAATAATTGCTTTTAAACCTGTGATTTTATCTTCCGTAGTTGTGAGCTCCTTAACGTTGCCAAAAACAACCACCGAGCGGTAATTTACGGAATGATGAAAAGCCGATTTAGATAGTTTCATAGCATCCAGAATCATGGTGGTTAAACATACCTTTCCGGTTTCTATCAGTGCTGTGGTCATCCTGTTTTTGTGAGAGCCATGTAGGTATAGTTTGTTTCCAATTCTACCAAAATTAATGGGTTGAACCATGGCTAATTCGTTAACGGTGAAAGCCACGTTGCAAATCGGAGAAATATCTAAAAGTTGATGCACTACCTCCTGATCGTAACTCGCTTTTTGAGCTCCACGTTTCACCTTGTTTAATTCGGATGTTGGATATTTCATCGGCTTTAATTTGGGTTGCAAAAGTAACAAAATATACCGATTGGTATATTTTGTTGAATAAAGAAAACTTTCTGGTTTGGTAGACCTGAGTTGGGCTTCCTATTTAATTTTGGGTTTAGCTCCTAAAAACCCAATGGACCATGGCAACAATTACAATTAATTTCGTTCTTTTGTTAGCATTGAAATAATTACTCGGTGAATCCTTTTGATTCGCCATAAAAAAAGAATATGGGTTGTACAAATTGTAGTACTAGTTCTGATTCTAGTAATGTTTCTGGCGGTTGCAAATCAAGCGGTTCTTGTTCCACCTCAGGGTGTGATAAACTAAACGTTTATAGTTGGTTAACAGGTATGGAACCTGCGAGATTCAGCAACTTTGATCTTGTTGAGATTAAGTTTAAAAACACTCGAAAAGAGTTTTTTAGAAATACAAATAAACTTGATATCCATCCCGGAGAACCAGTTGTTCTGGAATCTGCTTCGGGTTACGATATCGGAATTGTGAGCATGCAAGGGGAACTTGTGAAACGTAGAATGAAGATTAAACGAATTTCTACCGATTCAAAAGACATCCTTAAAATTGTTCGCAAGCCAAATCAGGCGGAAATAGAGAAGTGGCAAGAAACCATGGAACTTGAACGCCCAACAATGCTAAAAGCCAGACATATTGCTACAGAACTGAAATTGAATATGAAGATTTCGGATGTAGAATTTCAAGCGGATGCTTGTAAGGCAACATTTTATTATACTGCGGATGAGCGCGTTGATTTTCGTGAATTAATTCGCCATTTAGCTGATCAGTTTAAAGTGCGTGTGGAAATGCGCCAAATCGGCTCTCGTCAAGAGGCAGGGCGATTGGGTGGAATTGGGTCATGTGGTCGTGAACTGTGTTGTTCCACTTGGTTGACAGATTTTCGTTCGGTTTCTACCAATGCGGCACGTTATCAGCAACTATCCATCAATCCTCAAAAGCTTGCGGGTCAATGTGGTAAATTGAAATGTTGTTTAAATTTTGAGTTAGATAGTTACTTAGATGCTATTAAAGGTTTTCCGAGTAGTGATGTCAAGTTATTGACCGAAAAAGGGAAGGCGTACTGTTTTAAATCTGATATTTTTAAAGGATTGATGTGGTACAGTTACTTAGGGGAAAACTCAAAAGTAATTGTGCTTGAAATTGCACGTGTTCACGAAATAATTGAGTTAAACAAACAAGGAGAAAAACCAGAAGGGTTAGAAGATTTTGCCAACTTCATGGAAGAGGTAGAACAAGAACCTGAGTTTGGAAATGTGGTTGGACAAGATAGTTTGACACGATTTGATTCAAAAACCAAAGGCCGTAAAGGAAAAGGGAAACGGAAAAAGAAACCGCAAAACCGCACCCAAAACGCCAACGGTAAATCGGATAATAAACCGAGCGAACAAAATGGAAATAAAAAGCCAAATAGAAATCGTTCCGGTAAGAATCGTCCGAAAAACAAACAAAACGGCACTCAAAATCAAGGTGGAATCGCAGCTAAAACATCCCAAGATAATGGGAAAGGTAATGGAAACGAAAAGGGTAATCCAAAATCGAATTCGCCTAAAAATGAGAGCAGAAAAGGACCTAGAAAACCGCGTCCAAACTCAAACAGGAATCGTAAACCTGCTGGAAAAGAACAAACGGGAACTCCACCTAAAAACACAGGCGAAGGAAAAGAATGAGAACTTTAGTTTATTGGATAGTATTAGGATTTATAATGTTCGGAGCCACATCATGTAACAATGATGTGGTTTTTGAACAGGTGGATGAAGTGGATGTTGCGGGTTGGGATTACAAGCAACCGATCCAATTTTCATTTAATGCACCGGATACCGTTCAAGATTACAATCTCATTTTTGATGTACGAATCACACCAGATTATGCCTATCAAAATTTGTGGTTGTTTATAGAAACAACAGAACCGGACGGATACATGCATACGGATTCTATTAATTGCCCCATGGCATATCCCGATGGACGATGGGTAGGAAACGGATTAGGCGATTTAATTGATACCCAAATACTGATTCATCGTAGTTTTAAGTTTACGAAACTTGGGGATTATACGCTGAAAATTAAACATGGAATGCGACATGATAACCTTCCTCATATTCAGAACTTAGGGGTTATTTTGAAACGAATAAAATCATAATTTTACGACATGACTAAATTGGATGAAAGACCAAGTTTTACAAAGCTCATTGTTTTAATGTGGACTTTGTTTTTGGGAGGTATTGCTGCGGTAGTGGTATTCTTCTGGGCGCTTTCAAGTGGTTTGATTTGGGAGCTTCCTTCTTTTGAAGAATTAGAAAACCCCAAGAGTGTTTTAGCTACCGATATTTATACCTCCGACCTGGAGGTGTTGGGTAAGTTTTATATTGAAAACCGGACTTTTATCCCTTACGACAGCATTCCTGACACGCTAGTGGGAGCATTGGTAAATACGGAAGATGAACGATTTTACGAGCACTCTGGTATTGATATAAAACGATTAATTACCGCTGTGGCAGCCATGGGTACACGCGGGGGAGCAAGTACCATTTCACAACAATTGGCTAAACTGCTTTTTTCGGGTAGAGCCATGACTAAATTAGAACGTATCAAATACAAATTGATGGAATGGGTGATTGCCGTAAAGCTAGAGCGACAATACACCAAAAATGAAATTGTGGCGATGTATTTGAACAAATTTGATTTCAATCATAACGCGAAAGGAATAGAATCAGCCGCTCAAATATATTTTGGTAAACGCGCCAAAGATTTACGGATTGATGAGTGTGCCATTTTGGTAGGAATGCTCAAAAACCCAACTTTATTTAACCCAGTGGGTTCGGACGATAAACGGGAAAGAACGTTTTGGAGACGAAACACTGTGTACGGGCAAATGGCCAAAAATGGGTACATTTCCCAAGCTGAAAAAGACTCGTTATCAGTATTGCCTTTGGCATCGCATTACACCACCATGACTCACATTGATGGGAAAGCGCCTTATTTTAGAGCAGTACTTAAAACGGAAATGAAAAAAATATTGACTACCAAAGATGCAAAGGGGAACTATCTGTATAGCAAACCAGACGGTAGTCCGTATAACCTGTATAAAGACGGCCTAAAAATTTACACTACCATCGATTCGCGACTTCAGAATTACGCAGAATATGCAGTGGCAGAACATCTGGGTAAGGAGCTTCAAATCGACTTTGAAAAGAATAACAAAAAATGGAGAAACCCACCTTTTAGTAATGACTTGAGCAAAGATCAGATTAATAGAATAATGAATAGCGCAAAGAAAAGGTCGGCTAGGTATTTGGAAATGACAGGGAAACAATGCCCTAATTGTGGACGAAGAGGCGATGTGGTGAAAGAGGCAGAAATAAATGGAGAGGCCGTGTGGCTATGTAGTGCCGAAGATTGCCAAAATCAATCGCATCGGTATAACTCCGATTCTATTGATATTATTTTTAACACACCAACCGACATGGCTGTGTTTACTTGGTCTGGAGAAGTAGATACCACCCTTTCGCCTATGGATTCTATCCGTTACTATAAAGCATTTTTACAAAGTGGATTAATGTCTATTGATCCGCATACTGGAGAAATTAGAGCGTGGGTAGGTGGAATTAATTACAAGTATTTTAAATACGACCATGTAAAACAAGGAAAACGTCAGGTAGGGTCAACATTTAAACCTTTTGTGTATGCGTTAGCTATTCAAAACGGACTTTCACCTTGCTATGAAGTGCCCAATATTAAAACTACTTTTCATAAAGGAGAATATGGCTTACTCCAAGATTGGACCCCATCCAATAGTGATGGAAAGTATGGCGATATGGTATCGCTTAAATATGGATTGGCCAATTCAATGAATACGATTACCGCTTGGGTTATGAAGCAATACGGTCCTGCTGCGGTGATTGAATATGCGCGTAGAATGGGCGTAACCAGTAGATTGGATACCGTGCCCTCGTTAGCATTGGGTGTAGCCGATATTTCATTATTTGAAATGGTAGGAGCTTTGGCTACTTTTCCGGGACAAGGAATTTGGCATCAACCCACATTTATTTCACGCATAGAAGATAAAAACGGGGCAACCATAGCCGATTTTGTAGCCGACAGTCGTGAGGCAATGAGCGAAGAAAATGCCTATACCATGCTAAGCTTGTTGGAAGGAGTAGTGCAGGGAGCCCGTGGCCCTTATTTAGGGAAGAACGAAAGTAAATGGGGAAGAACAGTAAAAGTAGGAACGGGAATGCGGATTTTTTACGATTCTCCAAAAAGAGGATATGATGGTTTTCCTAGAAATTATCCAATAGCTGGAAAAACCGGAACCACTCAAAATAACTCGGATGGGTGGTTTATGGGTTTAACGCCCGATTTAGTTACCGGTGTGTGGGTTGGAGCTGAAGATAGGGCCGTCCGGTTTATGTACACTTCTAAAGGGCAAGGAGCGAATACGGCATTGCCTATTTGGGGATATTACATGAAAAAGGCATGGGCAGATTCAACATTGAATCTATCTAAGCAGCCGTTTGAGAAACCGGTAGGGTATAACCAAGAATTAGATTGTGAAATAGTAAACTCTTCGTCAAATTCTCAAAATACCGATGCCGGTGGCGGTTGGTAATTTGGATAAAATAAATCGACATGATTAACAAAGTTGTAGCAAACGCAGAAGAAGCAGTACAAGGTATTGAAAGTGGAATGACCATGATGTTTGGTGGTTTTGGACTATGTGGAATTCCTGAAAATGCAATTCAAGCTGTAGTAGATTCTAAAATTGATAACTTAGTGTGTATTTCTAATAATGCTGGGGTTGATGATTTTGGATTAGGATTTTTACTTCAAACTAAGCAAATCCGAAAAATGATTGCTTCTTATGTAGGTGAAAACGATGAGTTTGAACGTCAAATGTTAAGCGGAGAATTAGAAGTTGATTTAATACCACAAGGCTCATTAGCAGAAAGATGTAGAGCCGGTGGAGCCGGAATTCCTGCGTTTTTTACACCAGCCGGATACGGTACCGAAGTGGCCGAAGGAAAAGAAGTAAGAGAATTTAACGGGAAACCTCATATTTTAGAATCTGCACTTACTGCCGACTTTGCTTTTGTAAAAGCGTGGAAAGGAGATGAAGCCGGGAACTTGATTTTTAAAGGTACTGCGCGAAACTTCAATCCGATGATGGCAATGGCGGGAAAAATCACCGTTGCCGAAGTGGAAGAATTAGTTCCTGCCGGTGCGCTGGACCCAAATCAAATTCATACCCCCGGAATTTACGTGCAACGTATTTTTCAAGGAGCTAAATTTGAAAAACGAATTGAACAACGTACCGTTCGGACCAAAGAGTAGTCGGTTGCGACTATGAAAAAAACCGAGCAGATAGCGTTTTTTACCCTTGCCACCATGGTATGGATTTACCTTGGGATGCGCAGTGTATATGTGCCTTTGATACATGATGAGGCGGTTACTTATTTCACGTACATTCAAAGTGCTAATTTTATTCCGCCATGGGCTTATTGGGATGCAAATAACCATTTGCTAAATTCCGCTGCAAGTGCATTATTTCATGTTTTATTTGGCTCATCTCCTTTTGTTATTCGGTTGGCCAGCTGGCTTTCGTTCCTGCCATTGGTGTTTTTTGTTTACCGTATTAGTGCGCATTTTGAATCAAAAATTTCGAAATGGACTTTTATTATTCCATTACTAACCACCCCGTTTTTTATCGAATTTTTTAGTTTAACTCGTGGATATGGAATGGCAATGGCGTGGTTTATCGGGGTGCTGTATTTCGCTATTCGGTATACCGAAAAACCGAATAGGAAGACATTAATATGGATTAGCATGCTAGGAGTTCTCACTTCACTTTCTAGCTTATCAGTCATCGTTGCGGTGTTTGTCGTTTACGGATGGATATTGCTTCACCAACTTTTAATTCAACAAAAACCGTTATTGATTACCGGAATCAAATGGGCGGTAATTTTCCTTCTACCGCAAGTACCGTTGCTGTTTTACGCTCTATTATTAAAAGAAAAAGGACTTTTATATTATGGAGGAGCTGATTTTATTCATTTTAGTTTGGAACCATTTGCGCGGTATTTCTTTAATGATAAAGGATTGTGGTGGGTGGTAATAATCCCTTTTATAGGTATCGTTTTAGTTACTGGTTTACAAATTTTTAGAAAAACTTGGAGAAGCCTTTTTCAACCCGCATCCATTTTTTCATTTGTTCTTGTCCTTTCTGTGATAGCGGTTTTTGCACAGCATTATGTATTGGGTGTTAACTACCCCGAAGACCGGGCAGCATTATACTTTTTCCCACTTCTTGTGGGTACGTGGGCGAGTCTAGCTGATTATTTTAATAAACCTTATTTCAAGGCTTTTTTATTGGCCTTGATTTTATGGTTTCCACTCGATTTAGCAACTTCCTTTAATATTTCGAATTCCAAAATTTGGATTAACGAACATCTTCCGTATCGACTAAACGAAAAAGTAAATCTCACCAATAAGGAAGGTTTTCCTCCCTCTCTTAGTACCTATCTATTGAGATACCATATTTGGAATTTCAATCAAACGGGAGCACATTTGAATGCGGCAGTACCTAATTACATGGATTACCCAAGCGAGTGGGCCGATTTTGTTTTAGTTGATTCTAACCGGATTAAGAAAATTAATTTATCGGATTTTAACGCGTTAGATTACGACTCAATTTCGGGTCAGACATTATTAAAAAGGAACAAACCAAATATTGAGATTTTTAAAAGAGACACCGTAATACACGACCTGGAAATACGGAATTTATACACGAGTATCTTGGAATTTAATGGAAAAACGTGGGGTAATAAAGCGATGGCAATGTATTATGATTTGGATGTGCAACCCTTAACCAAAGAGATGCGAATCCTTATTATCACTACGCTATTTGATTCCACAGGGCAAGAGATTTTTACTAATAAATTTCATTTCAATGAAGGGAGAGAGGATTGGATTTCGCATCCCAATAGAAAGTTGAAACTCTATCTTCCGCCATTTCCAGAAAACGCAGGGCGATTTGTAACCTACATTTTTAACCCCGAAAACGAGACGCATAAATTCACGAATGTAACGTGTTCGTTGTTCGAAATTTCTCATCCATAAAAAACTAGAAACAGTATAATTATTGTTAAATTTGACACACTTCAAACAACACAGATATGGCACTAGATAAAATAGGTATTGCGAAAAGAATTTCCCAAGAATTGCATGATGGATGGTACGTAAATTTGGGAATTGGTATTCCCACTTTAGTGGCTAATTATGTACCGAAAGGCATAAATGTGGAGTTTCAATCGGAAAACGGAATTTTAGGAATGGGGCCATTTCCATTTGAAGGAGAAGAAGATGCCGATTTGATAAATGCAGGAAAGCAAACCATTACGCATTTAGATGGCGCGGCTTATTTCGACTCTGCCACTAGTTTTGCTATGATTCGTGGGCAACATGTGCAACTTACAGTTTTGGGTGCGATGGAAGTATCTGATTCTGGTGATATTGCCAATTGGAAAATCCCAGGTCGAATGGTAAAAGGAATGGGAGGCGCAATGGACCTTGTGGCCAGTGCCGACAATATTGTGGTGGCCATGATGCATACCAATAAAAAAGGCGAATCGAAACTTTTGAAAAGCTGTACACTTCCACTCACCGGAGTAGGTTGCGTTAAAAAAGTGGTGACCAACTTAGCCGTGTTAGAAATTGTAAAAGGCGGATTCAAACTATTAGAACGTGCTCCCGGTATTTCTGTAGATGAAATTAAAAAAGCCACCGAGGGTAATTTAATTATTGAAGGCGAAATTCCTGAAATGGTAATCTAAGAAAGATTAAACCGGATTGGTATTTCATTCCACTTGGTTTTAAACGTATTTCGAGAATTTAATTGAATGCGATTTTTGTAAATTTGATTTCCGGATGATAGGTACACTTCACCATTCATTGTTTAAAATTGACCATGCTTAATCACTGATTTTAGTAGAAATGAGCGTCACATCACATAAAAATCAAGATTATATAGCGGTTGTATTATCCATACTCATATTAATTTTTCTGGTCACTATTGCCTGTACCAGCTCTGGGGTAATTGGCGGTGCAGATAGTTACATGCATCATTTAATGGCCAAATGGGCCTATGTTCACCCGCATCTTTTGGTGGACCATTGGGGCAAACCCGTGTATACTATTTTGAGTTCACCCTTTGCGCAATTCGGTCTTTTGGGCTCTGTTATTTTTAATGCGTTATTGACCGTTTTATCCGCATGGATTTCCTTTAAATTGGCGGTTCGTTTAAAGTTGGTTCATCCTTGGCTTGCGGTGTTATTTACCGTATTCGTACCCGTATTTTTCTTAGTCAGTTTTTCTAGCCTAACCGAAACCTTATTTGCCACCATATTGATATTGACCCTCTATTTATATCATGCTCAAAAATATACTTGGAGTATCATTTTAGTCTCCTTTATTCCATTTGTTCGTACAGAAGGGGTCATATTCTTTCCGTTATTTATAATGGCTTTGCTTGCGCTAAGAAAGTGGAAAACCGTACCCTACATGGCCACCGGATTATTGTTTTTTAGTCTGGTGGGTGCTTGGTATTACCATGATTTTTGGTGGGTTTTCACCCAAGTTCCTTATGGAGTAAGTGAGAGTATTTACGGAAGCGGTACCCTTACGCATTTCATCCTAAAATCACCTATGCTGTTTGGATGGCCTATTTTGATTTTGTTTGGGGTTGGATGTATCGGAATTATAGCCCAATGGAAGAACGGTTCAACTAAAGAGAATAAGGTGATGACATTTCTACTTCTTTCTATTTCAGTCGGTTATTTTGCGGCTCATAGTGTGGTTTGGGCTTTTGGTATGGGCTCATCTGCTGGGTTAACACGGGTTATGGCCGGCATTGCTCCTGTAGTTGGAATGGTGGCATTTATCGGGTTTGATTTTGTGGTAAAGCACCTAAAAACCACCCAATTTTCGCAGGTGGTATTACCTATTTTAGTAGGTCTAGTAGTAACGATAGAAGGGGTGTCTAAGCACCAATTGCCTATTCAAAAAGACCGAGAAATGGCGGTGGTAGAAAAAGTGAATGACTACCTAATTCAATACAATCTCCACAGTAATTTTATGGCCTATACACACCCAATGGCTCCGTATGCCTTGGGTTTAGACCATTTTCAAACCGACATGAGTACGGATTATATTTCTAATACTAGCCCAGAAGCAAATTTACCCGTAGGGGCGTTGGTTATTTGGGATGCTCATTTTGGTCCGGATGAAAGCGGAGTAGCGAAAGCTACATTGGAAACAAACCCACATTTTGAGCGGTTAAAAACATTTGAGCCCGATGAACCATTTAGTGTGGTTTCGGGAGCTCCATTTGAAATTGTTTTGTATCAAAAAGTGCGGAATTAAAACAAATTTTAAAATGCCATTCCGCCTTTTCACATTGGGATGAAATAAAGTACATTTGCGCAAAATGAACACTATGACGTTTAATACATTAAGTATTCTTATTCCAGCTTATAATGAAGAAAGAACCATCCATTTAATTTTGGATAAGGTACTGGCGGTTAACTTAAAAGGTGGTATTAAAAAAGAAATAGTGATGGTGAACGATTGTTCTACCGATGACACCGAAGGAGCGATTAATAAGTATATTGCGAGTCACCCTGAGGCCGATATGAAATTGTACAATCAACCTGTAAACATGGGTAAAGGTGCCGCAATTCATCGTGCTATTAATGAAGCCAAAGGTGATTATGTTATTATTCAAGATGCAGATTTAGAATATGACCCCGAAGAATATAACATTCTGTTGAAGCCAATTCTAACCGGGTTTGCTGATGTGGTCTATGGATCTCGTTTTATGGGTGGAAATCCGCACCGAATTCTATTTTTCTGGCATTCGCTTGGAAACCAATTTTTGACTTTCATATCCAATATGTTTACCAACTTGAACATTACAGATATGGAAACCTGTTATAAGGTGTTCGAAGCGAAAACTATCAAAAGCATTTATCTAAAAGAAAATCGTTTTGGTTTTGAGCCGGAAGTGACGGCTAAAATTTCTAGAGTACCTAACATTCGTATTTATGAAGTGGGTATTTCTTACTATGGAAGAACCTACGAAGAAGGTAAAAAAATAGGATGGCAAGACGGGGTAAGAGCCATTTACTCTATCCTTAAATACAATGTATTCTCTAAACAAATCTTTAAAAAATAGAACGTTTATATGCGATTATCTCCTAGTTTAATAATGTCGTGGGTCATCGCTTTAGTTCTTGTATTAACCGTATTTAACCAATCCAAATGGAAAGGTAGAGATGTGCTTAAGCACGATATGTACGTGTATTACTCCTATCTACCTGCTACCTTCATTTACCACGATCTTTCATTTCAATTTGCAAACGATTTACCTCCAGATGATAAGCGGCAAATATGGACCCTTGGAGCTCCTAATGGAGGGCGCGTACAAAAAATGACCATGGGCATGGCCATGATGTATGCTCCAGCTTTTGGATTAGCACATCTTACCGCAAAAATGATGGGTTTCCCTGCCGATGGCTATTCTTGGATTTATCACTTTTTTATGGCCATGTCGGGAGTAGCATTTGCTATTGGTGCGTTGTTTATTCAGCGTAAATTATTGCTTCGTTTTTTTGATGATAAGGTGGTTGCACTCGCATTACTAGGCGTGGCATTAGCAACTAATTTTTACTACTATTCCACTACTGAAGCACCAATGAGCCATGTGCATAATTTCTTTTTGATATCGCTCTTTGTTTGGCAATCCGTAAAATGGCTAACCTCATTTCGATGGCTAAATGCTTTGTTTATGGGTTTGTCGTTAGGATTAATTATTCTTATTCGTCCGGTAAACGTCATTGTGGTGCTGATTCCAATGTTATACGGAGTGCGTTCATTTGCCGAATTTGTTTTACGTATTGGCGATGTTTTTAAGCGATATTATCAAGTAATGTTAATGATTGGGTTGATTGCGCTTGTTGTATCCCCACAGCTGCTGTATTGGCATGCTAACACAGGTGATTGGGTGTATTATTCCTATAACGATGAAGGCTTCTTTTTCAATGACCCACGAATATGGGAAGGGCTTTTTAGTTTTCGTAAGGGTTGGATTATCTATGCTCCCATAATGAGTTTCTCCATGCTCGGATTAGCGGTATTGTGGACTCGAATGGAGGCTTCTAAGTTTAAATTGGCCATTTTGGTGTATTTCGTTTTAAACCTATACATTGTATTTAGTTGGTGGTGTTGGTGGTATGGAGGTAGTTTTGGTGCCCGTCCTTTGGTGGATGCTACCGCGATTATGAGTATTCCTTTAGCCGCATTTATCAGTATTTTTCAAAAAAAGAAATTTCTAAAATACGGTATGACCTTTATGGTGGTGGCTTTGGTTGGACTCAATTTGTTTCAAACCATGCAGTATAGAAGAGGAATTGTGCATTGGGATAGTATGACTAAAGAAACCTATTTTTTGATTTTCGGAAATCCTAACTATCCTGTGGGTTATGCTGAATCCATAAAAACACCCGATTACGATGCCGCCAAAAAAGGGGATAGGGCGGAATAGAGTTGCATTGGTAATGCTAAAATAAGCGTTAAACCATTTTAATGTTTTCTTCTAAAATTACGTTTTCTCCGGCCAGTTTTCGGTACACCTGTACTAGGGTAACCACATCTTTTTGACAATACTCCACAATTCTATCCAAGTTGTTTTCTTCGTAATACACGCCATATACTTGGCTACCATCTATGTCATCTTTCGGAGTAGGAATATTAAAAATGGCCGCCAGTAAATCCAATGACGTGAAATTTTTATACTCACCAAATTTCCAATACGTCATGGTGTCTAAATGCGGGTTGTCCCAAGGTTTTAATCCGCCAATATTCAATAAAGTGGGTAATGTCATTCCATGAACGAGCATTCTTCTGGCAATAAAGGGGAAATCGAATTCCTTACCATTATGCCCACAGAGTCGATGGGTAGCTAAATTGTGGTAATGTTTATTTAGCAGCCCTGAAAACTCTTGTAATAGGACTTTTTCAGCATCATTAGCAAAGCTGGTAATTCGAAGTGTCAAACCTTCAGTAGTTCGTTTTACAAAACCTACAGATATGCACACTATTTTGCCAAACTCAGCGTAAATACCGGCTCGATTATACACATCAGCGGAGGTTTCATCTTCAGGCGTGAAATTTTTTGATTTCTTATCCCAAAGCTTTTGAAATCTTTCCGGAACATCGGTGTAATTGGGATATTCTGGTACCGTTTCAATATCTAGAAATAGTACTTTTTCAATATCAATGTTAGCGAGCATACAAATGGTTTTAGTGTTTCAAATGTAAGCTATTTAGGAATGAATTATAGCACAGAAATTTTGAATTGGTACTATGGTCTAAATCGGGTGAAAGTTGGAATCCAGTCTTTATAGAAATGGATTCAAGGAAAGTATTAAATGAAAGGGTAGATCAATTTCGGTTTAGCATGGCAATATGGAGTTTGTTTGGCAAAAAAAACAGCCGCATTAAATAATGCGACTGTTTGAATTTGAAATCCAGATAGAATTAATCTGGGAAATTAGTTGTATTGGCTAACGCTTTGTACAAATCTTTCATTTCTGAAACAGTCATATCAAATTGACCGGTCATTGGAGATCCTAGGTGACCATATTTTACTTTATGTTGTGCTTCATTAGGTTTTGTTCTAACAAATTTACCAAGTGTTTTACCTTCCAAATCAATTATTGTACCGTCTGCACCGTGGCAACCTACACATTTTGCAGTGAAAATAACATTACCATTTGCTTCGTTACCATCTCTTCCAACATTTGAAAAAACTGCAGTACCATTAGGATATGTTCCGGTATAAGTAGCATCATATAATTCACTTACATCAAACATTCCGTTTTTTAAGAATTTAACGATGTCCCAAATTTGAGCATCAGTTAGTATCTGACTAAAATTAGGCATTTTGTCACCTTCTACGTTGTTGGTAGCTGGATCATAAGTAGATAAATCGTAAGATATATCTCTTCTTCCTGTGGTTCCTTTTATTTGGTTAAATATGGTTTGTGCACTTTCTTCACGAGCCATATCGTATAGTGTAATACCAGATACATTTGGACGAGTTGTTTTTGGACCTCTACTGTTGTAAGCTCCTGTATTTGCTAATCCATCCCATCCGTGACATTGTTTACATCTGAAAAAGTTGCCATTAGCATCGATGTTTGCTAAATTAGCGTTAGCTTGGTCAAAAGTAGATTCTGTAGCCCAAAATTTGTCATACATAATTCCACCATTGGATGGTGAAGCTTTTTCAAAAGCTACTTGTGCTGGATCGGTTGTTGTTGTTGTTGTTTTGTTACAGCTTGAAAAAAACATAGTAGAACTCACTAAAGTTACTGCTATTAAAGAATTGAAAAGTTTCATTTTAATTGTTGTTTAATTACTAAATAGTGCTTGAAAAAAATTATTTACTTTTTATCTTTTTGCGGACTTCATGCCTTTGTGTTTTCAGCAATTCATCTTTCAAAAGACGATTTATATTTATCTTAATTGTTTAAGAATACCCAAATGTAAAAAAATGTTTGAAATGAACAATCATTTTTTCATCAGTGAAAAACAGTATTTTACACCAGTAAAAATTATGATGAATGTTCTTTTTTTTCTGATGTGTATTTTTTTTTATCGTGTTGGATTACGTGTGATTTTTGAGCATGTATGCTTTAAATGGTTGGTAATTAATCATATAAAAATAATATATACTTATTGAGCTGGATATTTTTAGCGTTTTGGATAAATTTGTAAAAAAATAATTTAGCCCTGAAAAGAGGGTTGAAAATTTGAGCTGAGACGGACATCGTCATAAATATGTCATTTTTTTCAGAATATTCCAACCAAAAAAACGGATGAAAATTGGGCCAAAATGGAATTGAAATAAGCATGCCAGATGCGTGTGTTTTGAATCATTATGTAATAAATTCGATGAAAATTTAATTATGGATACTAAACATTCAAAATTTGCAACTAAAGCTATCCACGGAGGTTTGGAGCCTGATCCAGCTACGGGTGCTATAATGACCCCAATTTACCAAACTTCCACTTACGTGCAGGATGGAATTGGAAATCATAAAGGATATACTTATTCAAGAACATTGAACCCAACAAGGGATGCCCTAGAAAAAAACTTAGCGGTCCTTGAAAATGGAAACTATGGGGCATGTTTTGGGAGTGGGCTAGCCGCGATCGATGCAATAATCAAAATGTTGAAGCCAGGTGATGAGGTGATTTCTTCCAATGATTTGTATGGCGGTGCATATCGAATCTTTAAAACCATTTTCGAAAAATATGGAATTGTGTTTCATTTCGTTTCCATGGCGAATGTAAATGATGTGGAGAAATGGATAAATAAAAATACAAAGCTTATTTGGGCGGAAACGCCTACCAACCCGATGTTGAACATTATTGACATCAGTGCCCTTTCAGCCATTGCTAAAAAACATAATATTTTGTTAGGGATTGACAACACCTTTGCCACACCGTATTTACAACGTCCATTAGATTTAGGTGCAGACATCGTAATGCATTCGGCTACTAAGTATTTGGGAGGACACTCAGATGTAGTGATGGGAGCGGTTATTACCAAGGATAAGGATATAGCGAAAGAGATTTATCGTATTCAAAATAGTAGTGGTGCAGTGGCAGGTCCAATGGATTCATTTTTGGTACTTAGAGGAATAAAAACTTTGCATCTTCGGGTTCAGCGTCATAGTGAAAATGGTTCGAAAGTAGCGCATTGGTTAACCCAGCACCCAAGGGTAGATAAAGTATACTGGCCAGGGTTGGCATCGCATCCAAACCATGAAATTGCAAAACGTCAAATGGATGATTTTGGAGGAATGATTTCATTTTCGTTGAAAGGGAATAAATTAGAGGATGCGCACAAAATTGTGGCATCGGTAAAAGTATTTTCCTTAGCCGAATCTTTAGGAGGGGTGGAATCCTTAGTAGGACACCCGGCTACAATGACCCATGCCGCAATTCCTAAAGAAGAACGAGAAAAAACTGGAGTGGTAGATTCATTAATCCGATTAAGTGTAGGAGTTGAAGATGCCGATGACTTGATTGCTGATTTAGCACAAGCCATGGAATAAGCTATTTAGGATGGATAGAAAAAGAGCCCCAATTTTATTTGGGGCTCTTTTAGCTGTGTGGAAATAAAGTGGTCGTAATAGGTTTTTACTAGATATAACTTAATCGTATCATATTACTCATGCCCTTATTCTCAATAGGCATACTGGCAATATTTACTATTAAATCGTCTTCTTCCAATTGTTCAGACTCGCGTAAAATAACTTTAATATCATCGATGGTTTCATCGGTACTTGCAAACTTATCGTAGTAGAATGTGCGTGTTCCCCAAACCAAACTCATCATTTTTAATAATCTGCGGTTTCCAGTAAACACAAACACACCTGATTTAGGTCTAAAACTAGCCACTTTCATAGTGGTGTATCCTGAAAAAGTCAGGGTAACAATCGCTTTAGCATTTACCTTTTCAGCCAAATCTAAGGCCCCAAAGCAGATGTTATCGGAAATAAACCGTTGGGTATTAATTAGTGGTTGAAATTTAGAATGGTAAAGCCCGTCAAAGGTTTCTGTTTGATTAATTATTCTGGTCATTACTTTAATAACCTCCACTGGGTGTTCCCCTACGGATGTTTCACCACTTAGCATTACTGCATCAGCACCATCTAATACAGCGTTAGCCACATCATTCACCTCGGCTCGTGTTGGAGTGATACTGTCTATCATAGACTCCATCATTTGAGTGGCAATGATGACAGGCCTAGCCATTCGTTGGCATTTCAAAACAATCTCTTTTTGAACCAAGGGCACTTGTTCTAATGGAATTTCCACACCCAAATCGCCCCGTGCCACCATCACCGCATCCGTAGCTTCGATGATGTCGTCTAGGTTAACCAATGCTTCTGGTTTTTCAATTTTAGCCACAATGCGGCAGTCTTGTTTATGATTCTCAATAATGGTTCGTAGCTCATGAATGTCGCTTGCTTTACGTACAAAAGAAAGTCCAATCCAATGAATGTTTTGGCTCAATGCAAAATCTAAATCGATTAGATCCTTTTCAGTTAGACAAGGCATAGAAATTTTCGTGTCTGGAAGGTTCACCCCTTTTCTCGAATTTAGTGGGCCTCCATAAACTACTTCTAGCACTGCTTCATCTACCTGATTAGTTTTAACCACTTTAAAAACAAGCTTACCATCATCAATTAGAATTTTGTCTCCTATCGCCACGTCTTTTGGAAACGATGAGTAATTGATATGAACCTTTTTATGGTCACCTAAATAAGCTTTAGTTGTAAAGGTCATTTGTTGCCCTGGTTGTACCATAATAGGCTCGGAATGTAAATTCCCAATTCTAATTTTTGGCCCTTGCAAATCACCTAATATTCCAGTGTGTGTACCTAGTTCACGGTCAATGTCACGAATATTTTGAATGGTTCCTACTAGATCGGCATGAACTGCGTGTGAAAAATTAATACGGCAAACATTAACTCCAGATAGAATTAATTGTTTGATGGTTTCCTTCTTGGTGGTAGCCGGCCCAAGGGTGGCTACTATTTTGGTTCTTTTATAAGTACCCATTATTTCTTTTTGTTCAGTGTTATTGGAAAAGCGGTCAATACACTATCAATCGCCTTGATTCGTTTGGTTCCATCTTCAAAATCAAGTTCGGCATAGAAACCTGTGACCACAAAAAAGAAATCAATTTGTTTATGGCTTGGTACTAAAAATGAATCTTCACTTTGATTGCTAATAAGATGAATGGTAAACCGTTCGGTGGGGTCTATCCATTTAAAATAGGAATGATTTTTTATGTCTTGAATAAAATAAATAGTATTGTCGTATGCATTGGTGGCCTGCAAATCACAGTCTAGGGCGCGACTGATTTCCCATGCCAGTTTAATACTTTTTTGATGGCAACTTATGGCGAGCACAAATGCATCCGTATCATTCTCAAATTTTAGTCGCTTTATCGACATCTTTCTATTCCTATTAAGCAAGCTAAATTAGTCAAAAACAGAATTGTTTTAAGAATATTATTAAGAAGGAATTAAAGGAGTATTGTTAAGAAGTGTAGCAATTAAATCAGGAGGATATGATACCTATTTACAATTGTTGAATAAGTTCAAGGGCCTCAGCAGCAGCTTTTTGTTCTGCTTTTTTCTTGGAAGGGCCAAATGCATTTGCAATTTCCTCTCCATCAAAAACAACTTTGCATTCAAAAGATTGTGGGTCTTCTCGATTATAAATAGCGGTTTTAAATACCACTTTAACCTTGTTTTTCTGTGCGGTTTCAATTACCCTACTTTTTGGGTCGGGCTCTTGGGTGAGTAGTTGACTAAAATCAATGTGTGCCGCTAGTAATTGTTCACGAATAAATAAATTGGTTTTGGCAAAACCCTTATCCAAATAAATTGCACCTATTAGTGCTTCTAAGGCATTACCGCTCAAAGAAGTTTCTTTGACGTTACGACTCATTTGTACCTCAATTAATTGGTCTAATTGCAATGCAATACCCAACTTGTTGAGTCTTGATCTACTCACAATTCGTGAACGTATTTGGGTTAAAAAGCCTTCTTTACCTTGTGGAAATTTTTCGTACAATACTTCTGCAACTACCGCGTCCAAAATGGAGTCACCTAGAAACTCGAGGCGTTCATTGTTTTCAAATGAACTTTCATACATGGACTTATGACGAAGTACCTGTAAATACAATTCAGGTCGCTTTGTTTTAATGCGAAGCGAACGTAATAACTTTTGTAGGTGTGGATTTTCCTTCTCTAATTTAGAATTATTTGAGAAAAAAAAGTGAAACACGGTGTTTATCCTTTGTATTTTCTAAAAAGAATCGAAGCATTATGTCCACCAAAACCAAACGTGTTGCTTAATGCAGCTCTTACTTCGCGTTTTTGAGATTTACCAAAAGTCAAATTCAATTTTGGATCTATCTGCGGATCATCCGTAAAATGGTTAATGGTTGGTGGAACCTCGTTATTATACACTGCTAAGATGGTGGTAATCGATTCCACCGCTCCAGCTGCACCTAATAAGTGACCAGTCATGGACTTGGTTGAACTTATGTTTAAATTATAAGCATGCTCCCCAAAAACGGCTTTAATAGCTTTTGTCTCAGCAATATCTCCCAACGGAGTGGAAGTTCCGTGCACATTGATATAATCAATGTCTGTAGCCTTAACATCATTGAAGTCATTCAATGTTTGTTTCATCACATTTATAGCGCCTAATCCTTCTGGATGCGGTGCAGTAATATGATGTGCATCAGCGGTCATTCCCCCGCCAACTAATTCGGCATAAATTTTAGCGCCACGTGCCAAAGCATGTTCCAATTCTTCTACGATTACAGCGCCACTTCCTTCTCCCATTACAAATCCATCACGATCCACGTCAAATGGTCTTGATGCGGTTTCAGGAGAATCGTTACGAGTAGACAAGGCTTGCATGGCGTTAAAACCACCAATACCTGACATGGTAATTGCTGCTTCGGCTCCTCCGGTAACATATACATCACCTTTTCCTAAACGGATAAGGTTAAATGCATCAATCATGGCATGTGAAGAAGACGCACAGGCAGAAACGGTCGCATAATTAGCTCCCCTAAATCCATATTTAATGGAAATTTGACCTGCAGCAATATCTGCAATCATTTTCGGAATGAAGAATGGATTAATTTTAGGTTTTAAACCTGAAGCGGCTAATCCAAGCACTTCTTGTTGGTATGTTTCAATTCCACCAATACCAGATGCAAAAATGACCCCAACTCGATCTAAATCGAGTTTTGCTGGGTCTAAATTTGCGTCTTTAATGGCCTCATCTGAAGAGATGTGGGCAAACTTGGCATATTTGTCCATGCGTCTACCTTCTCTTCTTTCAAAATATCCGTCTACGTCAAAGTTTTTTACTTCACACGCAAATTTCGTTTTGAAATGTTCCGTATCAAAATGGGTGATCAAAGCGCCACCACTGGTGCCTGCAAGTAAGGCTTCCCAAAAATCGGGAACATTATTACCAATTGGGGTTATTGCCCCTAGTCCGGTGATTACTGCGCGTTTTAATTCCATTTAGATAAGGATTTTAATAAGAATATTATTTGTTATCCGTGATGTAAGTTACTGCATCACCTACGGTTGCAATATTTTCTGCTTGATCGTCCGGGATAGCAATATCAAATTCTTTTTCAAACTCCATAATTAATTCAACTGTGTCTAGTGAGTCTGCACCTAGATCGTTGGTAAAAGAAGATTCTAATGAAACTTCACTTTCGTCAACTCCTAATTTGTCAACGATAATTGCTATTACTTTTTCTTTAACTTCTGACATCTCTGTAAGATATTTTATTGTTAATTTATAATCGCTGCAAAGGAAAATAAAAGAAGAGTGTTATACAAGTTTTTAGGATTGCTTTCAATACACCTCCATTACCTCTTTTAATTCTTTTCTTTTTAGGTCGGGAACGTTCACGTTTTCAGGAGGTAAGCCAACTGGAATGAGTAAGTATGGCGTCTCGTTTTCTGGCCTGTTTAGAATTTTTTTCAAAAATCTCATCGGACTTGGGGTGTGAGTTAGGGCAAATAAACCCGCATTATGGATAGCTGAAATTAGGAAGCCAACTGCAATTCCAACAGATTCATTTACGTAGTAATTTTGAAGCTTTTCATTCTCTTTTCCAAGCTCATACGAATGCTTCATTACAATAATTAGGTAGGGAGCTATTTCTAAGAATGGTTTGATGTGGTCGGTATCAAATTGTTTTAAATCTTCCAACCATGAATCGCTCATTCTGCGGGTGTAATTTTCATATTCCTCTTCTTCTGCAGCAGCCCGTATCTTACTTTTTATTTCTGGATTTGAAACGACACAAAATGTCCAAGGTTGCTTATGTGCACCTGATGGAGCCGTGGATGCCGTTTTAATAATATTCTCTATTATTTCGATTGGAAACGTTTGGTCAGAATATTCACGAATAGACCTTCTGGCATCCATTTGTGCAAAATAAGCCTGGCTGCGAGCCACCATTTCGTCTGTAGAATAGGTGGTTGGATTTAATGGGATGAAATTTTCTGAATGGCTCATAATGCTATTTTTTTTCAATTTTAGTGGAATCGTAGTAGATACTTTCTACTACTGCTTGTTCTTCGGTAAGATGAACGAGGACAGAGTCAAACATGATTTGCATTTCTAAAGGCGATTGCTCGTAGTATTCAAAACTACTTTTAAATTGATCCATGGTCACGCCATACTTTTCAAAAACCACTTCGTAATTGTGCGATAACATTTTGTCGTTATTGCTACCTCTCACACTCAACCTACGTTGAAAACGAGCTTCCACCTTAGAAATATCGGCTAAAATTTCCGTCATTACTTGTTTGTCAATGAGGTTGTCGGGAGCAGGTTTTGTTTCCTCCTGTCCACAACTGGTTAAAGATAATCCGATGATTAACACAGCCCAAATTAGTATTTTGTTTACGCTCATTTATCTATTAAAACTTAGTCGTTTACCTTGTTTGGATGCGTCTATCTTACCTTCATTATAGGCTAAATGTCCGTTTACAAATGTTTTTTCTACCTGTGTTCTAAAAGTATGCCCTTCAAATGGTGACCATCCACATTTATATAGAATGTTACTTTTTTCTACGGTCCAAGGCTTATCGGGGTTGATTAAAACGAGGTCCGCAAAATACCCTTCGCGTATAAATCCGCGTTGATTAATACTGAATAAAATAGCCGGATTATGACATGCTTTTTCTACCATTTTGGTAATAGGTAAAACCCCATCCAAATGGAATTCCATTAGAGCCGTAAGTGAGTGCTGAACCAATGGCCCTCCCGATGGAGTTTGGGTGTAAATCCCTGTTTTTTCTTCCAGTGTATGAGGGGCATGATCAGTGGCAATTATATCTAATGTGTCGTTGTTCAATGCTTCCAAAAGTGCCAATCTATCCTCCTCGTCCTTAACTGCGGGATTCCACTTAATAAAGGCGCCTTTGGTGTCGTAATCATCTCTGTTAAACCATAAATGATGCACACATGCTTCTGCGGTTATTCTTTTATCTAGTAATTTACCTTGAGCAATTAATTCCAATTCTTTTTTGGTGGAAAGATGCATGATATGAAGCTGCGACCCATTGTTTTTGGCTAGGTTGACCGCTTTACTTGATGATTTATAACACGCTTCGTGGCTTCTAATATCTGCGTGATGTCTATACGGAATATCGTCTCCGTATTTTGCAATATATTTTGCTTGATTTTCCTTAATTATTGCATCATCTTCACAATGGGTTGCGATAAGCACGGGCGAATCTCTAAATACGTTATCTAAAGAATTATCGTTATCCACCACCATGTCTCCTGTGGATGAACCCATAAATATTTTAACCCCGCAGATTTTAGCAGGATCAATTTTACGGATTTCGTTAATGTTACTATTGGTTACTCCTAAATAAAAGGAGTAATTTCCCAAGGCGGTTTTTGCACCAATGTCGTATTTCTTTTCTAATTCTTCAATGGTCACTGCTTGTGGAACAGTATTGGGCATTTCCATGAAACTTGTTATTCCACCGGCTACCGCTGCAGTTGATTCAGATTTAATATCACCTTTATGGGTTAGTCCAGGTTCTCTAAAGTGAACTTGATCATCGATTAAACCCGGAATCAAAAATTTTTGTTCCGCATCGATTACCGTATCGGCCGAAGGTAATTCCTCATCATTACGACCTACTTGATTAATTATTTCATCTTGAATAAGCACAAAACCAGAGAAAATCTCTCCCTCATTCACGATTTGTGCATTTTTTATTAGCGTACGCATCTACTTGTCTTTAGCTAGCAAAAATACGACAAGTAGCGTCACCCATAAAAATGAAATGTAGGTGTTTGACTCTTAATTATTGTTTAATAAACTGTCCAGCCCCAATAATTTTATCTTTTCTGCTTATTTGAAAAATATAGGTGCTTGCGCTAAAGTGTGAAATATCTACCTCCCACTTAAATGTTTTGCCAGAGAAATTGGTAGCCGTGTAATGTACTCGTTGACCAGCAAGATTGTAAATAGCTAACGCTAAGTCGCCACTTCCATCCCCTTGGAATGAAATGATTTTGGTAGCGGGATTGGGGAAAAATTCAAGATTTGAAATAGCGGTATTTTCATCTATTCCAAGAGGCCATAATTCTACCGTAATTTTGGTAGTATCCATGCATCCGTTTTGATCGTGCATTATGGCCATTAAAGTACCGGTTGCAGCACTATCCCAATTCACAATGACTTGATTGTTGGCGTTGGAAACCACATTTCCATTAGTAGGGATCCAATTGTAATAAGCTCCGTTTTGTGCTACCACGCTATAAGGCACGGGAGTATGTTGCGAAGAAATGATTGGACCAGTAATAGTAGAAATGGTGGGTTTTGGATGCACCGTAACCGCATAGGATGCAGAGCCAGCACAACCGCCAGAAACAGTATATGAAATTTGATGTGTTCCAATTCCGGCATCGTTGGGGTTAAAACTAGCCCCTGTGATTCCACTACCTGAAAATATACCACCTGTTGGATTGCCTTGTAAAACTACACTTTGTTCGTTGATACAATACGAAGCAGAAATATTGGTAATAACTGGAACACTCATCCCTATAGTGACGGTTTGCGTAGCAGTATCTGAACAACCATTAACGGTTAAAACATAAGAAATTTGCATGGTTCCTGCCCCGTTTACAGTTGGGTCTAGTGTGTCGTTCACAATACCAGTTCCGTAGTAATGTCCTCCTGCTGGCGATCCTCCATACAATCCAATGGGGCCACCATTTAAACATAAGGTGCTAAAAGGATTTAATGACGCATTTGGATAGGCATATACATTAAAGGAAGAATAGCCAGGTAAGGCACATGAACTACTCGTATCGGTATATGAAATAACCTGCGTTCCCACTCCTGCGAGTGCGGGGTCAAAGGTGTTTCCGTTTACTATTCCAGGACCAGAATAGGTGCCACCTGCCGGTGTACCTGAGGTGATTACAAAAGGAGCTGTGCCTTCGCAAACAGCAGAAGACCCTAAATAATATTGAATGCTGGATACCACAGAAATCTGGTTAGAATCCATATTAGTACAAGCATTTGTATCGGTAACGGAATAATAGATGGTGTGTGAGCCTAACCCGGCAGCCGAGGCATCAAAATTTCCAGCGGTTACATTCGTGCCAGAGTAGGTTCCTCCAGCAGGTATTCCTCCGGTAAGAACCACTGCGGTACTACTCATGCATTGGTCGCTAAATGCGGCTAATGAAACATTGGGTAGGGCATTTACGGTAATTGTGGAAGTTGCAGCAGAAACACACGCTCCTCCAAGTCCAAAATAGGTAATAGTATGCGTGCCCGCTCCAGCAATAGATGGATCGAATGTTCCAGCGGTTGTATCTACGCCAAGTCCGGTATATCTACCGCCTGCTGGTGTTCCACCCGTTAAAGTAACGATAGGTGAATTTGCACAAACACCGGTAAATGTACCCAAGGATGTGGGTAAACCGGTCACCACTATAATGGAAGCCGTATCGGTACCCGAACAACCGTTGCTATCAGTATAGGTATACGTCATTAAGTGACTACCTAATCCGGCAACCGCTGGGTCAAAACTATTATTGGTCACACCCGTTCCCGTATAGGTTCCACCTATTGGTGTTCCTCCGGTAAGATTGAAAGCGGTACTTGCGCTACAAATAGAAGCGGTATAGGATGGTAAATTTACGGTAGGTGGTGCAGTAACGGAAATAACTTCAGATGAAGTGGCAGTACAACTACCAAGTGTGAAAGAATAGGTTACCGTATGTTGTCCTAATCCGGCCACGAGTGGGTCAAATACAAACCCTGAAACCCCTGTTCCAGACCATGTGCCACCTAGTGGGCCTCCGGTATTTAATGGAATTGTTCCTCCATTCATACATCCCGTTGGGAAGGGGGAGGTCGTTACATTTGGAGAGGCATTAACGGTAATGTACCCTGCAATGGTTACACTATCTGACCCATTGGCGTTGGTTGCTTTTAGCTTTACGCTATAGGTACCGGCCGTGTTGTATTGAACCACCGGGTTTGGACTGGTAGAAGTAGCGGGTGTACCTCCTGTAAAAGTCCATTCTAATGAAGTAGGAGACCCAGTAGAGGTATCTGTAAATTGAATACTGTCTCCTGAACAAATGGTGGTTGGTGTTCCTGTAAAAGATGGGGTAGGTGCAGGACCTGCTGGAGGTGCTGAAACGCCCGAAATGATTAATGAAAAATCTTGATTTGCTGCCAAATTACCTTTGTGCGTTATGGTAAAAGTGTAATACCCTGCGGTAGGAGAATCAAAGCTAGCATTCTCTACATTATCCTTCACATTATCACCTCGTACTGCAGCACTAGAAGGTATTGCAGAGTTTAATGTCCATGGCATTTTAATCGTGCCTGTAGCATTGGAAATACGCAAATCTAAATCGTTTATGAGCATAGAAGTGGTCGGGTCGATAGCGTTAGCTACTGGGTTTCCTGCAGGGTCGTTCCATGCTAAAGTAGCTTCAATGTTCTGTGAGCCATCTGAGTAAAAAGTAAAAGTATCGGTGGCTAAGTTAATTAAAGAAGATTCAATAATTTTATTGGTAATGGTATCCGCAATCAAGTCGGCTGCACCTTTAATATTAAGTAATCCCCATCCAAAAGAGAAATCGGGACCAGGGTTAGTACCCGCTTCATTTGCAGTATGAATAACCAAAGCTTTTAAGGTAGCCGAATTCATAAAAACTCCGTTAGAGTCATTGTACATTTCTTGCAACAAAGCCATTGAGCCAGTGGCATTTGGAGCTGCCATAGAGGTGCCGCTACTTGAATAATAGTCGGTATTACTGGCTTTTCCGGTTGAATAAAGTGAAACTCCATTCGCTACAATATCGGGTTTGATTCTTCCGTCATCGGTTGGACCCCAGCCACTAAATGAAGACATCACCACATCCGAAGGTTGCGTATAGCCTGCCGTGATATCATTTACAGCTCCAACGGTAAGGATGTTTTTGGAATTTCCGTAAGTAGAAATACAATCGTACCCATCTGTACCACCATCTGCAGGACGACTCACGGTAGAGGTAACCCAACCCGAATTGGGATCCCAAATTTCATGCGAAGTCACGCCACTTCCTGGAGCACTTCCTCGGTCGTTTCCGGCAGATTTTACAATTAAATATTTAGGAGCTGCGTTGGCTATTAAATCCCAACTTCGGGCGCTAGAAGTGTAGAAACCAAATCGGTAATCTTCTGAGCTACTTAAAGTGGTGTCGCCATACCATCTCCAAGAACTGGTGCTGGTCATATATCTCCATCCGGTAATTGTTCCATACGAATGATTTGAAATAATACCGGTAGCTCCAAATGTGGTCATTTCGGTATTCGTATTGTAAAAATCGTACGCTTTTACGGTAGCCGCTGGCGCCATTCCTTTGGCACTTGCCACCATTCCGGAGGCAATCATGGTTCCACAAACATGGGTAGAGTGGTCGCTGGTATCGGTTGGGTTGTCTATTTGGGTGACTCTTCCCGCAAATTCTTGGTGCGTACTAAGCACGCGTGCGCCATCCCATTCACCTATAATTATTCCTCCACCAGTAAGTCCGTAGCCGTTGGCAGCTCCGGCAACAACTAGGTTGGTACCTACTGTTTTAGAGGCGTTTCGATTATCGGTGGCGTAAAAAATTGGGAATCCGTTTTTTTCAAATCCCATTAGACCGATAAAAGCACCATTTGGAGTTTTTTCTAAGATAGAAACTCCAAATCTTTTTGATTTCACCGCAGTTTGAATACTATCCTGAGTTTCCTGAAGTCTGAATTCCTGATACAGCTCTTGTAAATTCTTAGTCTCTTTTACGGAAGAATTTTGAGCTACGGAAAGGAAAGAGATACTAATAAATAGTGAGGTGAATAATTTTTTCATGATATAATGTTTAGGTGCTATCTAATCACAAATATAGGCGAATTGTAAGGTGAATGAAAATTAGAAGTGTAGTAGAGAAGAAATAGAGGCTAGAAATGCAAAAGCCCTTGCGTTTATTCAACACAAGGACTTAATAGCATGACGATTCCTAAACCGGTGTGAAAGTACACTAATGTTTGTTTTGTGCAAGGATTGGGCATAAAAAGTAATTAACAAGATATAAATAGTCACCGCCAAAGTGGGTTGAAGTGAAATGGTTTTGTTTTTCATAATAAAATTGCAAAACCATCTAATTTTCAATAAGTTGATGCGTTTTAAATGACCGTTGTGATGAGGTGTTTCGGAGAATCATGACTAGTTTCAAGTTATCCAAAATAGTGAATAGCAGGTAGAAACAAACCTTCCAACTCGTTCATTTAATGCAGGTAAGAAACAAATGTGAAATCGATATCCACCCCTAATTTTATCCCACTCATCACATCTTTAAAGCAACACCTCATTAATTTGTATATTTGCAGTCCGAAAAAAAAATAGCTATGTTTAATTCAAGTTCTAAAATGGCAAAATCAAACGAAACGGATGGTGTGATGCGTAATCATCTTGCGGCTGGTACCGAAGTTAAGGGTGATATTATTACTCAAGGAGATATCCGAATTGACGGAAAAGTATCTGGGTCAATTACCTCCAAAGGTAAATTAGTGGTTGGAAACACTGGCACTATCGAAGGTGAAGTAAAATGTGTTACCGCAAACGTTTCCGGTAAATTGGAAGGAAATATTCAAGTTTCTGAGATGCTTAAAGTGCAAGCTACCGGTAAATTGAGTGGCGATATTTCCTATGGTAAACTATCGGTAGAGCCCGGAGCAGAACTGGAAGGTAAATTATCTATTTCAGGAAAAGTTAAAGATATTGCATCCAGTGGAAAAGCAACACAACGACAAGCCGAAAAGACCGCTTAACACCGTTTTTCAGTTATCTGGAATTGGGTTGCAAATGGGGGTAACCATTTGGTTAGGTGCTAAATTAGGTAAATGGCTAGATGTTCAATATCCCAATGATAAAGGGTGGTTTACTATTGGTATCACCTTATTGGCAGTCGCCATTTCTATGTATCATCTCATTACTCAAGTAAATCGTTTCAATAAATAGATGTCGAATACGCGTCCGTTACTTTCGTTTATTGGCATTATTACCCTTGCCCTAGTGGCGGTTTATTTCGTACATTCTTGGTTATTGGGTCAGTTAAATGTAGCCATCCATTTCGATGAGGTTACGCTTCCTTACCTGGTAAATTATATTTTGGCTGTTATTATTACTTCTGCTTTATATCTAGGGAGATATAAATACGCGAATAACTTAGGTTTCATTTTTATGGGAAGTAGTTTTTTAAAATTCGCAGTATTCTTTCTAGTATTTAACCCCATTTACAAAGCCGATGGAAATACAAGCACCGTAGAATTTGGCTTGTTTTTTATTCCTTATGCCATAGCGTTGATTATTGAAACTACGTTTCTAATTAAGGTCATGAATAAAATGTGATCGTGTTATTCTATCATTTCATACTTTGAGAATAGTTGACTTTTGTCTTCAAAATCAATGAATCTGAGTTAAATAGTCGAACTCATTTTACGGTATGCTGTAATAGGTGGTGTCTGGGTAGGTGCAAATTTCAATTTTAGTTTTAATTGTAAAATCCGAAACATTAATACCAGTATTGGGAATATAAAGGCTATCATAAAATGACCTTTTAATGCCCCAACTCAAATAATCATCTTTTGATAGTTGATTTTTTCTTGCATTAGAACGGGTTATAGAGTGCATATATATATATTGGGATGGAATTGGAAATATTACTTTATATTTGTTCTTATTATATCCTACAAACAAGCTGTCAGAAGTTAATAAGCTACTATTGTCAATAGTAAATTTTATTACCGTTTTTTCTTCGAAAGCTCCATAATAATCTCCCAAATCGTACACCGCTCCATCATCATAAATATTAGCCGAATCTGGAATGTTAAAACTTCCCCATGTAGTTACGTAATTGGCAGCAATAATATGTTGTAGATTAATATTAGAATTTTTAATTGAAGGAATATTTGATAGTTTAAAATATCCTTTATCATCTGTGTTTACGGTGCCAAGTATTGTTTTTTTTGTAAGCATACCATCTCCAGGAATATAAAATGTTAAACTGTAATTAGCATA